>Ga0302046_10000011_pt1 | contig 231536 bp, 181 predicted proteins | sample RVTome_11_FD_200261 | JGI IMG/M metagenome (GOLD analysis project Ga0302046, IMG submission 200261) | Soil microbial communities from uranium-contaminated site in the Upper Colorado River Basin, Wyoming, United States - RVT147D111 (version 2) ... | reverse complement strand
CTCACGGTCCCGCGCAGGCTGCGCGTCCCTGACCGTGCGCTCCGCCGAATGTAGTGACAACTCTGACCACGAAATCGCCCCGCGCGGCTACGCCAGGGCCGATCTCCGCTCATAACCGTTCAAGTTGCGCTAGGTTCCTCGTCGTCGGCGCGCACGCGGTGATGTTCCACACGGTGCCGCGCTTCACCAAGGACCTCGGCATCTGGGTTCGGCCGACGCGCGACAACGCAGCCCGCGTCCATCGCGCGCTCGTCGCGTTCGGCGCCCCGCTGGCGGATCTGACGATCGAGGACCTCGCCGTGGAGGGAACGATCTTCCAAATCGGCATCGCGCCGAATCGAATCGACTTCGTGACCAGCGTCGACGCGCTCTCCTTCGAGGACGCGTGGCAAAGGCGCGTGGCGAGCACCTACGGCGACGTCCCGACCTCGCTCTTGTCGATCGAGGACCTGCTCGCCAACAAGCGGGCCGTCGGGAGACCTCAGGATCTGATCGACGTCGAGAACCTGGAACGCCGGCTGCGCGACGGCTGACGCGCGGACCGGGGGGAACGCCGCCCGCTCACCAGGTATCCCCGCCCTTCGGCGGCGGCCAGGCGCCCTGCTGCTGGCGCAGCATCGCGATCTGCCCCAGGTGGTAGCTGTTGTGGCACTGCACCATCAGGATCTCCTCGCGCGCGGTCTCGCGCCGGCGCGGATCGCGCACCGCGTCGAGCTCGAAGCTCGAGTCGGCGAGCAGCGCCTCGAAGTCGCGCAGGCCCTCGGCGAGGCAGGCGATCGCAGCCTCCCAGTCGCTCGCGTCCTCGGGGGCGGGCGGCGCCTCCCAGCCGAGCTTCGCCGACTGCGGCGCCTCGGGCCGCTCGCCGCGCAGACGCGCGAGGGTGATGTCCTGCCAGTAGATCATGTGGTGCAGGATCTGGAAGATCGTGTGCGGCGAGCCCGGAACGCGCGCGCCGGCCGCCCCGGGCGCGATCCCCTCGAGGGCGTGCACCGTGTGCACGTGGCTGTTGACGCCGTAGAGCTGCTCGCGCAGGGCCTCGCGTTCGTTCACCATTGCGCCTCCGGATGGATCCTCGGACCCGGCCGCTCTTCACGCGCGCGGCCGGCGAACAGGGTGCGCGCGACGGCGACGAGGAAGCCCCCCGAGATGGAACGGTCGAGCGCCGCGCGCAGCTCGCGCATCGAGCCGAAGCGCGCGCCCGGGTCCTTCTCCAGGCACTTGAGCACGACCGTCTCGAGGGCGCGCGGGATCGCCGGTCGCAGCGCGCGCGGCGGGGGCGGCGCGTCGCGTTCGATGGCGCCCAGCACGTCGGCGACGGTCCGCCCGCGGAACGGCCACTCGTCGCACAGCTTGCGGTAGAGCGTCACGCCGAGCGAGAAGACGTCGCTCGCGTGCGTCGCCGTCTCGCCGCGCGCCTGCTCGGGCGACATCGTCAGCGGCGTGCCGACGAGCGGCCGTCCGGCGCGCCGGCCGACCCCCTCCTCGCCATCGAGCGCGAGGCCAAAATCGGTCAGGAGCGCGCGGCCGCGGCGGTCGAGCAGCACGTTCTCGGGCTTGACGTCGCGGTGCACGATGCCGCGCTCGTGGGCGAAGCCCAGCGCGTCGACGACGCTCGCGAGCCGCCGCACGAGCTCGCGCGGCGCGAGCCTGGCGAGCGCCAGGTTGCCGCCGTCGACGTACTCCATCGACAAGTAGCTGCGCCCGGCGCAGCGCTCGAACTCGTGCACCTTGACGATCGCTGGGTGCGGGAGCGCGGCCATCAGGCGCGCCTCGCGCCGGAACCGCTCGAGGAAGGTCGTGCACGACTCGCGCAGGAACTTCAGCGCGACCAGGCGCCCGAGCGAGCGGTCGCGCGCGAGCAGGACGGTGCCCATCCCGCCCGACCCGAGCACGCGCAGGAGCTGGTACTTGGCCGGCGCCTCGACCGGCCAGCGGGTCGCGCGCCGCGCGGCCGGTCCGTGGCCCTGGCCCTCTCCCTGGACCGGCAGCCCGGCCGCGCCCTGCCCGGAGGCCGCCCCGACGCTCTCCGAGGCCACTGCTAACCGCTCATTCATGGTTTCGACGGTTATCAGCTTGACGCTCCCCGTGTAACCTGTCAAGGATGAAATGATGGTTATCGAACCGACCGCGAAGGCCCTCTACGACGGCTGCGGCGGCGCCCTGTGCCTCGACTTCGTCAACACGGCCAACCGCCGTCCGGGGCTCCCGTGGAAGGACAAGCTCGGCGGCTACCCCGACCTCGTCCTCTGGAGCGTCCAGGCGGGCACGGTGTCGGACGAGAAGTCGCGGAAGCTCGCCCAGGCGGCGAGAGCCGACCCGGCCGGGGCGCGGAGCGTGCTCGAGCGCGCCCGGGCGCTGCGCGAGGCGAGCTACCGCGCCTTCCACGCCCTCGAGCACGGCCGCTCGCCCGCGCCGGCCGACCTGCGCGCGCTCAACGCCGAGCTCGCCGCCGCGCTCGCCCACGCGCGGGTCGAGCCCGGGGCGGAAGGCTTCGTGTGGGGCTGGCAGCGCGCGCCGCTCGCGCTCGACGAGCCGCTCTGGCCGATCGCGCGCTCGACGGCGGAGCTGCTCACGTCGCCCGAGGTCGCGCGCGTCCGCGGGTGCGCGAGCGAGCGCTGCTTCTGGCTCTTCGTCGACCGCTCGAAGAACCGCTCGCGGCGCTGGTGCGAGATGAAGAGCTGCGGCAACCGCGCGAAGGCGCGCGCGCACCGGCGGCGCATGCGCCAGGCGTGAGCTAGCGCAGAGCTAGCTAGCCCGGGGCGGTCCTCGTCCGCCGCAAAACGACGACGATCGCCGCCAGCGTCGCGATCTGCAGCGCCGCCGCGACCGGCACGATGCGCGAGAGCCCCATCGTGATCGGGATGTAGAACGTCAGCATCGAGGCGAGCGCGGCGCCGATCGAGTCCATCGCGAAGACCGCGAGGGGGTTTCTCCGCGCGAGGTCGAAGAGCAGCGGGAAGAAGCTCCCGATCGTGAGGATCGAGGGCAGCATCAGGAGGACCAGCACGAAGGGCGGCACGCTGCCGCTGAACGCCAGCATCGCGAGCGGCGAGAGCGCCCCCAGGGCGTAGGCCGGGCGCAGCAGCTTGCCGGCGATGAACATGCTCCCCACGCCCGTCAGGAACAGGAATGCGACCGCGCCGAGCGTCAGCGAGTCGTAGTAGACGAAGCTGCGCCGGAAGAGGGCGATCACGAGCGCGTGCTCCATCACCAGGAAGTTCGCGCCGATGAGCAGGCTGACGGGCACGAGGGCGGCGTAGGAGAGGCCCGGCACGCGCGGGTCGCCGCGCCTTCGCAGCCACAGCGCCGCCGCCACGCCGACGACGGCGAGGCCGCCGAAGAGCAGCCCGAACACCTTGTGCACCATCTCCATCGTGAAGATGGTCGCGACGTTTCCGGCGAGGAAGGGCTTCTCGTCGGTGATCGGCTTGAACTCGGGGTTGCCGGGGTACGGGACCTCGCGCGGGTGGAAGTCCGGGTTGACCGCGCGCCCGAACGGCCCGCTGCGGCCCTCGAGCAGCGCGTTCGTGCGCTCCGCGGGCAGCTTCGACTGGGACTCCTCGGGCGACGCGATGATCAGCACGTCGTTCCTGTTCTCGTACCAGGTCGTGTGGAGACCGATGCTGCGGAGCGTGTCGACGTACTGCTTGGTGAGGGTGTAGTCCTCGGAGTCGAGCCCCTTCGGGTACCAGACGGCGATGACGCCGGTCGGGGTGAGCCGCTCGGCCATCAGGGCGTACGCCTCCGCTGTGCGGATCATGTTGCCCGGCTCCAGCATCATCTGCGGGTACCCGCCCACGCTGGGCATGAAGACGAGGTCGAAGGGCTCGTCCGCGGCCGTCAGGTACGTCCGCCCCTCGGCGCGCACCGGTGTGACGCCGGGGACCTCGTAGACCTTGTTGAACTTCTCCGCGTGGACGCCGCGCGTGCCCGCAAAGACCTCCGGCTCGAGCTCGACGGCGACGATCTCGGCCAGGTGGTGCTGCGTCGTCGCCCAGCGCACCTGACGCCCGCCCCCCGATCCGACGATGACGACGCGCCCCCCGTCGGGCACGAGCAGGAAGGGCAGCGTGTCGAGCGAGGGCATCTCGACGCCCCACGGCCGGTCGTACCACCACTGCAGCGCGTCGTTGTAGAAGCCGCACACGCGCCCGTCCTCGGTCGACTCCATCATCTCGCACAGGGCGTAGCGGCCCCAGCGCTGGTAGATGGGGACGAAGCCTTCCGCCTGCATCGCCTTCGTCGACGTCATGACCTCGTAGCGGCCCTTGTAGAGCCGGAAGAATCCGTCGTCGAGGTTGGGCAGAGACACGAGCAGCAGCGCCCCGACCTCGGCCAGGAGCCACCGGCGCCGCGTCGCGATCAGGGCGTGGGCACCGACGACGAGGGCGACGGCGAGGACCATGATGCGCGTGATGCCCAGGCCGCCGATCCCGAAGCGCACGGCGAGGTAGGCGAGCGCGGCGCCGAAGAGGTAGACGGCGTACACCGCGCGCATGCGGCTCTTGAGCGTCGAGCGGCCGAGCTGGTAGCCGATGTACTCGCTCAGGCCGTACGCGCAGAAGAACGGCAGGAACATCGCCGTGAACCAGCCGATCTGCTTGAACAGCGTGACGACGTCCAGGTGGTACATCTGCGCGCGCAGGTAGCCGGCGTACTTGCACAAGAGGCACACGCCGACCGAGGCGAGCATCACCACCTGCAGGATCGCCAGCGACCTGCCGAAGTCGCGCACCGAAGCCTTGAACCAGCGCGCGCCGATGAAGGCGCCCAGCGGGAAGCCGATGAAGAGCAGGTGGAAGAACAGCGATGGCATGATGAAGAAGCTGAGCAGCCGGAAGATGCACAGCATGAAAGCCACCGCCGCGAACGAGACGGCACAGAGGAGCGCGGCGAGTCCGGGCGCGGAGACGGGAGGCGCCTCTTCGAGGAGGGAAGAGGCGCCGGAGGAGGGGGTCGTCGACATCGTGCCTCGGGCGGAGAGGGGCGAATCCTACCAGCAGGCACCCGCCCGGATCAGCCGCCGCCCGCGCCGCCGAAGAACCGCCGGCGCGGGATCTCGTCGCGCGCGACGCTCCCGAGGGGCCGCGCCAGCGGCGCGAGGTCGCCCTCGCGCAGGACCCGCAGCGCCGCCTCGCGCGCGAGCGCGAGGTCGGCGGCAGCGCCGTCGATGTCGGCCTTTTCCAGCACGTCGATCCAGGCGGGATCGCGCGTCAGGGCCATCGCGCACACCGCGGCGGCGCGCTCGCCGTCCCCGGTCCCGGCGAGCGTCGCGCGCAGCAGCTCGTCGACGTCCGCGCCGCGCGCGAGCGCGACGAGCGCGTTGATGCGCAGGAGCTCCTGCTCGTCGGATCTCGCCGCCTCGAGCAGCGTGCGGCGCGCGCGCTTGTCGCCGGCGCCGGTCGTGCCGAGGGCGCGCAGCAGGTTCTCCCTGCTGCGGATCGCGGAGTCCGGCGAGCGCGAGGCCGTCGAGTTCATCGCGGTGCAGATGCGCGGCAGCGTGGCCGGCGGCCGTGGCGGCGCCGGCTCGCCGCGGTCGACGAGAGCGGGCGGCGCGGCGCCCTGATCCGCGCGATCGGCGCCCGCTCGCCCGCCGTCTACTGGGAGATCGTCGCCGATCAGCTCGGCAGCTCGAACGCCGCCGTGCGCTCCGAGGCGGCGGTGGCGCTCGAGCAGCTGGGCGTGGCGGCCTCGCTCGAGGCGCTGCGGGCGGCGCTCGGCAAGGAGCGGGAGCCCGGGGTGCAGAACGGCTCGAGGCCGGCGTCGGGATCCACCGTCAGGATGGCCTTCGCCAGGCACCACTCGAGCTCGAGCGCGGTGATCTCGTAGGGCACCGAGAAGATCACGCTTCCATCCGGAGCGAGGAAGACGTGCTGCGGCGCGACGACGCGGCCCGCGCCGTCGGCCTCGAGGATCCGCTCGCGCGCCTGCATGTCGACCAGGCGGTGGTCGGCGCACGCGATGCCGCGGAAGCGCGGGCAGGGTCGCTCCCAGTCCGGGTGCGGGCTCGCCGACGCGACGGCGTTGAGCGTGCGCTCGGAGAGCCGCACGATCGTCTTGTCGCGGTACACGCCCTCGGCCATGCGCTCGTTCGCCGGCTCGCCGTCCATGTTGACGGCGAGGAACACGACCTTGCTCTCGGCCGGCGCGCGCGCGAGGCACGCCTCGAGCGAGGTCTGCCACTCGATGTCCCGCGCGACGATCGAGGAAAGCAGTGCGATGGCGAGGGTGCTCATGGGCTTGGACCCAACCACGGAGCCGGCCAGGGCTGCGGCGCGGCTCCACGAGTGGAGCGAATGGTAGGAAAAGGGTTGCCAGCGGGACGCCCCCCGGTCCAATTGCGGCCATGCTCCCGCGCGCCGTCGCCGTCGTCGCCGCCTTCGCAGCCCTCGCTCCGCCGCCGTCCGCCGCGCCCGACGAGCTCGCCGAGCGCTGCGCGCGCGTCGAGCGCGAGCTCGGCCCGATGCTGCGCCGCGCGGGCGTCCCGGGCCTCTCGATCGCCTGCGCGAGCGCGGAGGGCCCCGTCTGGAGCCACGCCGCGGGCGTGCGCGACGCCGCGACCCCCGAGGACGGGGAGCCGGCGGCCGTCGATGCCGAGACGGTGTTCGAGGCGGCCTCGCTCAGCAAGCCGGTCTTCGCGTACGTCGTGCTGCAGCTCGTCGACGCCGGGCTGCTCGAGCTCGACGCGCCGCTCGTCGACTACGCGCCGCTCGCGGACCTCGCCGGCGATCGACGGCACGAGGAGATCACCGCGCGGATGGTGCTGAGCCACGCCACGGGGCTGCCCAACTGGCGGCCGCCCGGCGGGCGGCTCGAGCTCCACTCGGATCCGGGCGAGCGCTGGACGTACTCGGGCGAGGGCTTCGCCCTGCTGCAGCGCGTGGTCGAGGCGCTCGCGGCCGAGAGCCTCGCGCAGCTCGCGCAGCGCTTCGTCTTCGAGCCGCTCGGGATGACGCGCTCGAGCTTCGTGTGGCGCGAGGACCTCGCGCCGAACGTCGCGCTGCCCCACGACGCGCAAGGGCGAAGCCAGCCGATGCGCCAGCTCGCCGAGGGGGAAGCAGCGTTCAGCCTGCTCACGACGGCGTCCGACTACGCGCTCTTCCTCGCGGCGATCCTGCGCGGCGAGGGCCTGGCGCCCGAGACGCGCGAGCTCCTTGCCACGCCGCAGGTGGACGTGGACGCGGGCGTCACCTGGGGACTTGGCTTCGGGCTCGAGGAGCACCCCGACGGCCTGGCCCTGTGGCACTGGGGCCACAACGACGGCTACCGGGCCTACATGCTCGCCTTCCCCGCGCGCGACTTCGCGTTCGTCTTCTTCGCGAACGGCGAGAACGGAATGCTGCTCCTCGAGCACCTCGTCGAGCTCGTCACGGGCGAGGACGAGCATCCCGCGCTGGCGCACCTGGGCTACGCGAGCTACACGAGCGCCGCCGCGGCGACGGAGCTCGAGTGGACGCCGGTCGAGAGCGGCAGCCAGGCGAGCCTGCGCGGCCTGTGCGCCGTGTCCGCCGAGGTCGCCTGGGCGAGCGGCGAGCGCGGCACGGTCCTGCGCACCGCGGACGGCGCGGAGTGGACGGCCGCCCCCGTTCCCGGCGCCGAGGAGCTCGACCTGCGCGACGTCGAGGCCTTCGACGCCGAGCGCGCGCTCGTGATCGGCGCCGGCTCTCCCGCGCGCGTCTACCGCACCGAGGACGGCGGGGCGAGCTGGACGCTCGCCTACGAGAACGCGGACGAGCGCGCCTTCCTCGACGCCATGGCCTTCTGGGACGAGCGCCGCGGCCTCGCGTTCAGCGACCCGATCGACGGCAAGCTGCTCGTGATCGCGACCGCGGACGGCGGGGCGAGCTGGAAGGCCTTGCCCGCCGCGGCCCTGCCCGATTCGCCCGAGGGCGAGGCCGGCTTCGCGGCGAGCGGCACCTGCCTGGCACTCGGCGGAACCGCGAACGCGTGGATCGGCCTGGGCGGCGCGCATGCCGCCCGCGTGTTCGCCACGAGCGACGGCGGCGCGTCGTGGAGCGCGGCGACGACGCCGCTGGTCTCTGGCGCGAGCTCGACGGGGATCTTCTCGCTCGCCTTCTTCGACGGCGGGCGCGGCGTGGCGGTCGGGGGCGACCACGAGGCCCCGGACGCGACGGCGGGCAACGCCGCGTGGACGAGCGACGGCGGCGCGACGTGGAAGCTCGTCGAGGGCGAGCCGCCGACGGGCTACCGCTCCTGCGTCGTGGCGCTCCCGGACACGCCGGGCCCGACGCTCGTCGCCGTCGGCCCGAACGGAAGCGACCTCTCGACCGACGGCGGGCTCACCTGGCGCCGGTTCTCGGACGCGGGCTACCACGCCGTGGCGTGCGCGCCGGACGGCACGGTCTGGGCGTCGGGGGCGGACGGCAGGCTCGCGAAGCTCGGCCCGCGCCGCGACCCGGGCGGGCGTTGATCCGCGCAGAGCTCCTTCACGCCCGCGCTGCGCTGCGATCCCTGGCCCGGACCATCGGCGAGCGGCCGTCGGCGCGCGCGCCGACGGCGGCGCCCACGATCTGGACGACGAGGTCGACCGCGCTCGGATGGCGCGCGGCCACGAACACCTTCGCCCCGGCGAGCCCGAGGCCGAGCAGCGCGCACGCGGCGACGGCGCGCAGCCGCGGCCGCGACGTCTTCGAGGCGCGGGCCATCAGCCAGCCGAGGACCGAGAAGGCGGCGAAGTGCAGCGCGGCGACCGCGAGCCCTTCGCCGCCGAAGCGACGCGGCTGGCTCAGGCGCTCCGGCAACACCCAGCTCCCCGCCGGCTGCTCGAGGACGCCCGGCGCGAGCAGGTCGTGGACTTGCCCTCCCGCGTCGACGGACGCGCAGCGCAACGTGCCGCGCCAGGGTCGAGCGCCGCCCGGCTCGTCGCCCAGCGCAAGGCGGCAAGTCGCGCTCCAGCTCCGCGCGTAGCCGCGCGCGAGCGGCTCGTCCACGCGCACCTCGCCGTCGACGACGACCCGCAGGCGGTCCGGCTCGAGCACGACCGAGATCGCGATCCAGTCGCGGCCGGCCAGGGCGCCGCGCGCGACGAACGCGGGACTGCCCCACGGCTCGGACCCGGGCCGCTTCACGCGCACGACGAGGTCGACGACTTCCTGGCCGATGACGAGGTCGGCGCGGTAGGCGCTGTGCGAGAGGGCGAGGATCCGCGCCGGGCCCGTCTGCTCGGCGGCCGCGGGCCGCGCCTCGAGGGCGATCGCGAGCCGCCCGCCCGCGCGGACCGCGCGCAGCCACGCGGGCGCTCCCCTGGAGCGCAGGACGTTGTGCCGGCCGAGCTCGACCTCGCCCGCGGGGCCGCGCACGACCTCGTTCCGGCGGAACCGCGGCGGGTCCAGCCGGAAGGGGAAGAGGCTCGCGGCGACGATCGCGCAGAGGACGACGACCGGCAGCGCGAAGCGAGTGGACGAGTCCGCCGTTCGTTCCATGATCGGAAGGGAGAGCAGGAACCGCCGCATCCGGTCCATGCGGGAATACAATCCTCGCCTATCCGAGCCCGTTCGAGGAAACCCATGAAACTCGCCCTGGCGATCCTCCTCGCGGCCAGCGCCGCGCTCCACGCCTTCCGCGACGAGCCCGAGCTCGCGCTGCGCGGCCTCGATCCGGTCGCGCTCTGCGCGGGCGACGAGGTCGCGGGCGACCAGGGTCTCGAGGAGACGCACGGCCGCTACCTCTACCGCTTCGCGAGCGAGGCGAGCCGCGAGCGCTTCCGCGCCGACCCCGAGCGCTGGTGCATCCAGTGGGGCGGCGGCTGCGCGCGCATGGGACCGCTCAGCGGCCGCGGGAGCGCCGAGCGCTGGACCGTCTTCGACGAGCGTATCTTCATCTTCGCTTCCGATCAGTGCCGGGAGGGCTTCCTCGAGGACCCGGGGCGCTTCGTGGTCGCGCCCGAACCCTCGATCGAGGGTTCGGCGGATGCGCTCGCCGACGGCCGGCGCTGGATCGAGAAGGCCCTCGCCGCGCACGGCGGCGCGGCCGTCGACGCCCACCGGGCCCTGCGGGCGACCGCGGAGCGGACGCGCGACGCGTGGACCTCGCAGCGCGAGCTCGTCGTCACGTCCGCCGGCGAGGTCCGCACGCGCTCGACCTGGATTCCGCCGGACCCCGGCCAGAGCGGCTACGACACGACATGGGTCGTCGCGCAGGGCGACGCCTTCACCGTCGAGGAGGGGACCGCCTTCGACGTCACGAGCCCCGACCAGAAGAACGACCTGCGCCGCCAGGTGCACCGCGAGCCGCTCGGGATCCTCTGGGCGCGCGGGCGAGAGGACTTCACCGCGCTCCCCACGGGCGAGAGCGAGCTCGGCGGCAACCCCGTCGTCGACGTGGCCGTGCGCTTCGACGGCCTGGCGACGACGCTGCACCTGCGGCCCGAGACCGGCCTGATCCTCGGGCTCTCCTGGCGCGGCCGCCCGAGCGAGGGCGTGACCCGCGACGTGGTCGAGACGTTCACGCTGTGGCGTACGGTCGAGGGGGTGAACGTGCCCGCGGGGCGGAAGGTCGTGGCGGACGGGAAGGAGAGCGCGGCGATGTCGGAGCCGTGGGACGTCGTCGAGCTCTTGGAAGACGTGCCGGAAGGGGCGTTGGACAGGCCGGAGTGACGGGTTTCGCTGGCGGGAGGAGCCACCCTCGGGCTCGGCGCCGAGGCCTTGACCCGATGCCGACGACGCGGACGTGCGAGAGTGGTGCAGCCGAAACGCGGCCGCGAGCGCTTCGCCCTCTTCGGGCTCCGTCGAGGGGTCGCGCCGGCGGTCGACCTCCTTCCAGTGGATGAAAGTCAGCCGCCGCGTGGACGATCATCGTCCACACGGGCCGCCAGCCCCGCCCGCAGGTCGCGCGCCAGCAGCCGGTGGAAGTGGTGCTCCCCGATCTCGACCCGCGGCGCGTAGCGCCCGCGGTCGTAGCTCCCCGAGCGCAGGCCGACCTGGACGGACTCGCAGATCGCGATGTCCTCGCGCTGGGTCACGGCGCTCTGCTCGATGCTCTCGGCGATGAAGCGCCGCGCGTCCACACCCTCGGCGTCGAGGAAGAAGAACTCGTAGAGCACCCGGCAGCGGTCTGGGCCGAGCGGCTCGACGTAGTTCGTGTCGAGGCAGGGCCCGTAGCGGTTGAGCATGAAGTTGGGGTACACCCAAGCGTAGTGCGCGCCGCCGCCGATGCGCTCGGCGGCGTCGTACGCGATGCGCTCGTCCCTGGCGCGCGCGGCGGACGAGCTTTGGATGGAGAAGTCCTCGAAGACCTCGGTGCGGTAGCTCTGCATGTCGAGCTGCGCGTCGAGCGTCGGGTGCATGTGCGGGATGTGGTAGCCCCCGTCGAGGTAGTTGTCGACGTAGACCTTCCAGTTGCACTCGAGCGTCCACTCGGTCGCCTCGACGAAGCGCAGGCGTTCCCAGTCGGTCGCGAGCACGCGCCGCGCGAGGTCCGCGAGGCGCGGCGCGAGGGGCGCGGCGCCGGGGTCGAGGTTCAGGAACGCCCACGGCCCCCACTCCTCGGCGGCGAGCGGCGCGAGCGACATCGCGTGGCGGTCGAAGCCCTCGATGCCAGCCATGCGCGGCGCGCTGCGCAACCGCCCCTCGAGGTCGTAGGTCCACGCGTGGTAGCCGCACACGAGCTCGGCCGCCGTGCCGCACCCCTGCACGACCTCGCGCCCCTTGTGGCGGCACGTGTTGGCGAACGCGCGCAGCGCTCCGTCCGCCCCGCGCACGAGGACCCAGGGCTCGCCGGCGCGCCCGGCGACGTAGGCGCCGGCTGCGGCGAGCTGCTCGCGCCGCGCCACGGGGTGCCAGGTGCTCGCGAAGACCGTGCGCCGCTCGAGCTCGAAGACCTCGGGCGAGGTGTACCACGACGACGGCGGCGTCCAGGCGCGCTCGATCGGCACGCCGGGGTCGAAGGCCTCGAGCTCGCGCGTCAGGAGGGCGTGGTCCATGCGACGGCGGATGATAGCCGAAGGCTTGCGGGCCAACGATCGCCGCCAAGGCCCGTACAATCGCGGCGATGTTCCGCGTGTGCGTCCTTCTCGCGCTGGGGGCGCCCTGGCAGGCACCGGGGCAGTCGCCCGGACAGCCGGGGAGCGCTGCACAGGGCGAGCCGAGCGCCGAGGGTCCGGAGCACTACTGGCCGCAATGGCGCGGCCCGCTCGGCACGGGCGTCGCGCCGCACGCCGATCCGCCGCTCGAGTGGAGCGAGGAGAAGAACGTCCGCTGGAAGGTCGGGCTCCCGGGCACGGGGCTCTCGACGCCCGTGGTCTTCGGCGAGCGCGTCTTCGTCACGAGCGCCGTCCCGATCGGGGACCCCGTGGAGCCCATGCCGGAGACGGCGCCCGGCGCGCACGACAACGTACTCGTGGCGCAGCGCCACGAGTACGTTGCGCTGGCGTTCGCGCGCGCGGACGGCGAGCTCCTCTGGCGCCGCTCGCTCAAGACGGAGCTGCCGCACGAGGGCGGGCACTACACCGGGAGCTACGCGTCGCAGTCCCCCGCCGCCGACCGCGAGCACCTCTTCGCGTACTTCGGCTCGCGCGGGCTCTTCTGCCTCGACCACGACGGCGCCGTGTTCTGGGAAGCGGACCTCGGCGACATGCAAACCAAGCACGGGCACGGCGAGGGCAGCTCGCCCGTGCTGCACGGGGACACGCTGGTCGTCAACTGGGACCACGAGGGCCAGTCGTTCCTCGTGGCGCTCGACAAGAAGACGGGCGAAGAGCGCTGGAAGGTCCCGCGCGACGAGGCGACGTCCTGGGCCACGCCCATCGTCGTCGACGTCGATGGCGCGGCGCAGGTCGTCGTCAGCGGCACGCCGCGCCTTCGCGGCTACGACCTCGCGACGGGCGAAGTGATCTGGGAGTGCGGCGGGCTCGCGCACAACATCGTCGCGTCGCCGGTCGCCGCGGACGGCATGGTCTTCGCGGGGAGCAGCTACGAGAAGCAGGCGCTGCTCGCGATCCGCCTCGCGGGCGCGCGCGGCGACCTCGCGGCGACCGAGCACGTCGCGTGGTACCGCAGGAAGATGACGCCGTACGTGCCCTCGCCGCTGCTCTACGACGGCGCGCTGTACTTCCTCAACCACTACCAGGGGCCGCTCTCCAGGGTGATCGCGCGGACCGGCGAGCAGCCGCAGCGTCCCATGCGCCTGGACGGCCTCGACGACGTGTACGCTTCGCCGGTGGGCGCGGCCGGGCGCATCTACCTCGTCGATCGCAGCGGGCTCGCGGTCGTCCTCTCGCACGAAGACCAGCCGCGGGTCCTGGCGCGGAACTCCCTGCACGACGGGTTCAGCGCGTCGCCGGCCCTCGCCGGCGGGGAGCTCTACCTGCGCGGCGAGCGCTTCCTCTATTGCCTCGCGGCGCAGGAGTAGGTCCGGGCGCGGCCCCCGGGTCTGCTATCCTCACCCGGTCGTGGCCTCGAAGTCACCCTCGACCAGCCGGCGCGTGCGCCTGCGCCCGCAGGATCCCTTCGATCTGATCCGGCTCCTGGCGCGCAGCCAGTCCGACCCGCGCAAGGCGATCGCGGAGCTCGTGCAGAACTCGCTCGACGCGAACGCGCGGCGCGTCGACATCTCGTGGTTCAACGAGAAGGGCCGGCGCGCGCTGCGCATCTGGGACGACGGCCAGGGCGTCTTTCCCGAGCTCGAGCGCGAGGAGGCGCTGCGCAAGATCGCGCGCACGATCGGTCACTCGCACAAGCTCGACCTGACCCCGGCGCAGCGGCGCGAGCAGATGGTCGTCGGCAAGTACGGCATCGGTCTGATCGGCTTCTGGAGCGCCGGCGAGGTGCTCGAGATGAAGAGCCGCGTCGGCGGCGGCCGGGCGTACGTGCTGCGCCTGCGCGAGGACCGCGCGCAGGGCGAGGTCTTCCTCTCGCGCGGGCGCCTGTTCGACGACGACCCGACGTTCACCGAGGTGACGATCCGCGGCGTGCACGAGGCGGCCGTCGGCAAGATCCGGCCGGCGCGCCTGCAAGCCTTCCTCGCGAGCGAGCTGCGCGGGCAGCTCCTGGAGCGCGAAGCGGTCGTCCGCATCCACGACCGCGTCGCGCGCGGCCGGGCGCGCAAGGAGTTCGTCGTCGAGCCGCGGCCGTACCTCGGCCGGCCGCTCGAGGGGTGGCGCGAGCTGGAGGTCCCGGGCTTCGAGACCGCGCGCGTCGAGCTGTACCTCGTCACGGCCGAGGAGGAGCGGCGCGGCGTCGTCACGCTCGCCTGCGGCGGCACGGCGGTGCTCGACGACCTCGCCCAGATCGACGGAGACGACTCCCCGCGAGCGCCGTGGAGCAGCGGGCGGCTCGAGGGGGTGATTGACTTCCCCGAGCTGTACGTGGCGCCCGCGACGCGCCGCGGCTTCGCGCACGACGAGCCGGTGGCCGCGTTCCTCGCCGCGCTCGAGCGTCTCGAGGCGGACCTCGTCGCGCGGCTCGCGGACGAGGCCCGGCGGCGCGCCGAGCTGCGCCGCGAGAACCTGACGCGCGAGATCCGGCGCGCCTTCCGCCCCGTCGCGCGCCAGCTCCCCGACTACGACTTCTTCGCGTTGCGCCCGGGTTCCGCGGAGATCGGGGCGGCGCGCGGCGCCGGGAAAGGCACTGCGCCGGCGAGCGAGGGTGGCGCCGGAGAGCCGCTCGCGAGCGAGCCTGCGCCCGAGGCGCGGGACGCCGAGCCACGCGACCGGACCGAGCCCCACGAGCCGCTCGACCAGCTCTTCCCGCCGGGTCCGCTGGCGCGGCTCGACGTGTCGCCGCGCGCGCTGCGCCTCGCCCCCGGGGCGACGCGCACGCTGCGCGCGCGCGGGCTCGACGCCGACGGTCGCCCGTGCGCTGGCGAGGTGCGCATCACCTGGCAGCTCGACGGCCGCGGCGAGCTCGCGGCGGCCGACGGACGCGCCGTGTACTCGGCGCCCGATCTCGCTCCCGATCTCGCACCGGGGGAGGAGCGCCCGACGCGGATCCTCGTGCGCGCCGAGCAGGACGCGGCGCGCGTCGAGGCCTCGGTGGCCGTGCGCATCGAGGAGCCGGACGCGGCGGCGCGCGCGCAGGGCATCCCCGACCCGCAGCCCGTCACCGCCCCTGGCGAGGCCTGGCGCTCGCGCGTTCGCGACGGCCGCTGGGAGTACAACGACGCGCACCGCGACTACCTGGCCGTGGCCGACGTCGAGGCGCGCCGCCTGCGCTACCTGATCCACCTCTTCGCCAAGGAGGTCGTCCTGCGCAACTTCGGGGGACCGGGCGACGGACCGACGCTCGAGCGGATGGTCGAGGTGCTGACGCGGCTCGACGTGAGCGGCAAGCGCTCGCCGTGACGGGCTTGGTCAGACGCGAACGGGCTCCAGGCAGACGACAGGGTTCGTGCGCGTCGCGTAGCGCCTGCGGCCCGCGTTGATCACGTCGTCCCAGAACTCGAAGTTCGGCAGGCTGCGGTCCTCGGGCACGAGCACGCGCCGGAAGAAGCGCGCGAGGAGCCCCTTCAGGTCGTCGTACGCGTACTCGATCTTGTGGTGCTCCCAGCCCGGATTCAGGACCGCGAGCTGGTGGCACGGGGTGCTTAGCAGCAGGGCCCCGTCGTCGGTCAGGTTGTCGGCCATGCGCAGGAAGGCCAGCTCGCGGAAGAGCAGGTGCTCGACGGTGTCGAAGGAGACGATCGCGTCGTAGCGACCGAGCGGAGTCCGGGTCTCGCCCTCGATGCGCTCCCAGGTGACCACGTTCCCCTGCGCGTACCGCAGGTTCGGGGCGGCGTACGTCCGCCGCGCCAGCTCGACGGCGCGCGAGTCGTAGTCCGCTCCGAGGACCTCCGCGTCGGGCATGCGCGTCGCGACGATCTTGGACCCGAATCCGGCTCCGCACGCGATGTCGAGGATCGCGCGCGGCTTCCTCTGGGCGAGGACTCCCGTGGCCCAGTGGTAGCGCCCGAGGTGATGGATGCCCTGCTTCTCCTCGCGCTCGATGTACGCCTCGACGTCGAGCCCGTGCGTGGGCTCGTAGAACTCGACGCCGAGCGCCTCGTCCTTGGAGGCGTCGGCGCGCACCTTCGCGCCAGCAGCCCCGCGGCCGCGGGCTCGGAAGAGTCGGGGAAGCCGCATCCGCCCGGATTGTACCGGCTGCACCCGCTGTACCGGCTGCACGGGCCGCGGCCGCGCCGCCGGCGTCAGGCGAAGCGCTCGGGCGCGTACGGCCGGGGGTCGACGTGCGGCTCCGCGCCCGTCAGCAGCTCGGCCACGAGCTTCGCCGTCGCGGGCGCCATGCTGACGCCCATCCGTCCGTGGCCCGTCGCGACGTACACGTTCGCGAGCCGCTGCGCGCGGCCGATGATCGGGAGCTCGTCGGGCGTCATGGCGCGCCAGCCGAACCATTCCTCGACCGTCTGCGCCCCCTCGCTCGAACGCAGGAAGCGCCGCGCCCCCGCGCGCAGCGCCGCGAGCCGCGCGGGCCGCGGGCGCCGGTCGAAGCCGCTGAACTCCATCGTCCCGGAGAGGCGCAGCCCGCTGCGCCACGGCGTCACGCCGACCGCCGCCTCCTCGAGGATCAGCGGGATGCGCGGGCAGGCGTCCGGTCGCTCGAACGTGATCGAATAGCCGCGGCCCGGCTCGACCAGGAGCGGCAGGCCGAGCGCGCGACCGAGCTCTGGCGACCACGCGCCGGTGGCGAGCACCACGGCGGCGCAGGAGCGCGGGCCGCGCGACGTGCGCGCCGCGACGACGCGCGCTGCCTCGCGCTCGAAGCCGTGCACCTCGCAGCGCTCCTCGATCACGCCGCCGCGCTCACGCACGAGCCGCGCGAGCGCGGCGACGAGCTTCTCCGGTCGCAGGTGCGCATCGTCCGGGAACCACGCGCCCCCCGCGAGGTCGTCGCGCAGCGCGGGCTCGCGCCGCGCCAGCTCCTCGCGCGAGAGCGGCTCGCAGCGCACGCCGAGGTCGGCGAGCGCGGGACACAGCCGGGCCTCGGTCTCGAGCGCTTCCGCCGTCGCGAAGACGAGCAGGAGCCCATGCGCGCGCGCGCCGCGCTGCTCGTCGCCTCGCGCGAGCTCTACGCGGCGTGCAGCCGCACGTGGATCGGCGCGCCCGGGCACAGCATCCAGCCCAGCACCTTGCGCACCATCCCGGGCTGCGTCAGCGGCGTCGCGTGGCTCGGCGTGACGAGCCCGCCGTTGCCGTGCGAGGCGCCCGAACCCACGCTCCCGCGCTCGAGCACGCGCACGCCGCGGCCGGCGCCGAGCAGCTCGAGCGCGCACGCGAGGCCGATGACCCCGCCGCCCAGCACGACGACGTCGGCGCGCGCGGCGGGCGCGCTCTCGACCGCGGGCGGCAAGCTACTTCTCGATCGGGACGTCGGGGTCGTCACCCCACTCCTGCCACGAACCGTCGTAGTTGCCGGGCGTCTCGTGGCCCAGGAGTCGCAGAGCGAGGTAGGCCACCGACGACCTCTGAGCGGTCTGGCAGTAGACGTGGGCGCGCTTGTCGAGCGTCACTCCGGCGTCCTGGTAGAGCTTGCTGAGCTCGGCGGCCGAGCGGAAGACGGGGACCTCGCCCTCCGTGAAGTTGCGCGTCCATTCGATATGGACCGCCCCGGGAACGTGGCCGCCACGCTCGGAGCGTACGGTCCGACCGGTGTACTCGCCATCCGAGCGCGCGTCGACGAGGACGGCGTCCGCCGCGCCCAGGTCCGCGAGGACCTCCGCCTTGGTCGAGAGCCGCCTCGGAACCGGTCGGACCCCGAGCTCGACCGGCTTCGTCGCGGGCGTTTCCTGCGTGACCTCGCGCTCCTCGCGGCTCCACTTCGCGAAGCCTCCGTCGAGCACGGAAACCTTCGGGTGGCCGTAGTACTCGAGCGTCCAGAACACGCGCGCGGCCGCCGTGCCGCGTCCCTCGTCGTAGACGACGACGTGGACGCTCGCGTCGATCCCCTGCGCGCCGAACAGCGCCGCGATGCGTTCCGCGCTGCCGGCCATGCTGCCCGCGCCTTCGGGGTCGAAGGTCGCCGAGCGCGGAACGCTGACCGCCCGGGGCAGGTGCCCGGCCGCGTAGTCCTTTGCCTCGCGCGCGTCGACGACGCGCACGTCGTCCGACTGCAGGTGCTCGGCCAGCCATCGCGTGTCGACGAGCAACTGCGGGTTCGCGAAGCGCATCGGCTCCTGGGGCGAGGGGACGGCGGCGGCTCCAAAGAGGCAAGCCGCGCCGAGGGCGATGAGGAGGATCATGCTGAGCTCCCAAGGCGTCGGGCGCCGGACGGGCACGAGGAACGGGCATCCTAGCCCGGACCGGCGCCGAGAACCGACGCCCTAAGTCCTTTCCGGCCAACGTCTCCCGAACACCATGGTGCCTCCGGTGCCCCATCCCGCCGGACCCCCTCGGATACGGAGATGGAGCGACCCATGACCCTCGCCCGCGACGGATCAGCGCGTCGGCCACGAGTCTCCCCGATGCTCTCGGCGCCCACGGCGCCCACGGCGCCCCCCGCCCGGGCCGGCCCTCCGGTCCTGACCGGCGCCTCGCGGCTGTCGGAGGCGCTCGCGTTGCACCCGAGCGTGCTCGAGCTCGTCGTCGGGCTCGCGCCGGCCGACCTCTCCCGGCTGCGCAACCCCCTGCTGCGGCGCCTGGTCACGCGGCGCATGACGCTGGCGCGCGTGGCGCAGCTCGGCGGCCTCTCGCTGACGCGGCTCCTGGCCGAGATCCGCGCCGTCGCCCACCTCCAGCCCGCGCCGGCGCGCCTGGCGGGCGAGCCCGAATGGACGCGCGCGCCGCGCCTCCAGGTCGTCGACATCGAGGAGCACTCCGAGAAGCTCGAGATGGACCCGGTGCAGCTGCTCATGTTCGTGCTACGCCGCGTCGTGCACGGCGAGGTCGTGCTCTTCAAGCACCCCTTCGAGCCGCAGCCGCTGTACGAGATCTGGCGCAAGATGGGGATCGAGTTCCACGCGCGCCCCGTCGGTCCGGACGAGTGGTGGATCTTCCTGCGCCGGCGCCCGGCGGGCGAGCGGCCGGTCGGCTGAGCTCGCGGTCGGGCGCCGCGCGCCGCCCTCACTCGAGCGGGATCTCGACCTCCTCGCCGAAGACGTGCTTCGCGAACCACTGCCAGTTGTGCCACGTCGCGGCGAGCCGCTCCTTGGGCTTGCTGATCCCGTGGCCGAAGCCCTTGTAGACGACGAGCTTCGCCTCGACCCCGACGTCCTGCAGGCCCTGGAAGAGCTCGTAGGCGTTGGCGATCGGGACGCGCCGGTCGAGCTCGCCGTGCTGGATCAGGGTCGGCGTCGTCGCGTCCTTGATGTACGTCATCGGCGAGGTCTTGGCGTAGACCTCGGGGTCGTCCCAGGGCGTCGCCTGCAGGTAGTGGCGCGTGAACGGGTGGATGTCGGTGTTGACGTAGTAGGTCATCCAGTTGGAGATGCCGGCGCCGACCGAGATCGCCTTGAAGCGGCCCGTCGTCGTCGTGAGGAACGCGGAGATGTAGCCGCCCTGGCTCCAGCCCATGGCGCCCATGCGCCCCTCGTCCACGATGCCGCGCTCGATCAGGGAGTCGACTCCCGAGAGCACGTCCCACGCGTCGCCCACGCCGAGGTTGCGGACGTTGAGCGAGCGGAACGCCTCACCGTAGCCGGTCGAGCCGCGGTAGTTCGGCATCATCACGAGCGCGCCCCTGGCGAGCCACTGCTCGACGGGGTAGACGCCGCCGGCGACGAGCGAGGGCAGGGAGATGCCCGCCGGCCCGCCGTGGATGACCACGAAGAGCGGGTGGCGCGCACCCGGGTCGAAGTCCTTCGGCTTGAACAGGACACCCTCGATCGTCGCGCCGTCCTCGCTCTTCCACTCGATCACCTCGCGCGTCCCGAGCGGCCAGCCCGCGGTCTGCGCGGTCATGTCGGTGATGCGCTCGGGTGCCGTCGCCGGGCCGAGGTAGATCTCGGTGAGCGTGTCCTCGTCCGCGGCGCTCAGCGCCACGTGCCGGCCGTCCTTCGAGTAGTCCACCGACCCGATGAAGCGCGGGCCTGATGGGATCGGCTCGACCGCGCCCGATTCGGGGTCGAGGCCGAAGAGCGAGCGGCGCGTCTTCTGGAAGGCGAGGAACCGGATCCCGCCGCCGAGCCAGTCCACCGCGCGCGGGTTCTCGTCGAACGACGCCGTTAGGAGCGTCGCCTCGCCGCCGGCAGCGGGGACCTTGGCGAGCTCGTTGTTCAGGTAGAAGGCCGTCTCGCCGTCGCTCGTCGCGAAGAGTACCCACTCCCCGTCCGGCGACCAGATCGGGTCGCCGTCGTAGCCCGCGCGCTCGACGAGCGGCGTGATCTCACCGCTCGCGACGTCGACCTTGGAGAGGTCGGTCTCGGGCCTGGAGTTGATCAGCGGGTCGGGACGGTGGTCGAGCGCGATCCAGCGGCCGTCCGGCGACCAGGCGCAGGAGCCGACGGTGAAGTCCTCGCCACCGGTCAGGCGCCGGAACGCGGGCGGCTCGTCGTCGTTGGCTTCGCCTTCGGACTCCTGCTCGTCCGCATCCGCTTCGTCCTCGGCACCCTTCTTCTCGTCCGGCAGCTTCGCGCCGCCGGCCTCCTCCATCGCGCGCGCGACGTCGAGCACCCACAGGTGCGTCATCCGGTACTCGGCGTCCTCCACGGCGTACTCGCCGTAGCGCTTCTTGCGCGCCTCGTCCTCGTCGTCCTCGGGGTCGGTGATGGTCACGGCCATGCGCTCGCCGTCGGGCGACCACTCGAAGCTCGAAATGTCCTTCACGTTCGTGAGCTGCAGCGCCTCGCCGCCGCGGCTGCGGATCAAGTGGATCTGGATGCCGTCGCCCCGATCGGCGCGGAAGGCGATCCACTCCCCGTCCGGAGACCACGCCGGCGACGTGCTGCTCTCGCTTTTCGTGCGGGTGAGCTGGAAGGGCTCCTCTCCCGCCCGCGCGAGCCAGATCTCGGTCTCGTAGCGGTTCTTCTCCCAGTCCGCGCTCCGCACGGTGTAGGCCAGCGCCGAGCCGTCCGGCGCGATCGCGGGCGAGCCCGCCTCCTCGAGGCTCAGCACCTGCTCGAAGGACGGCCCCGGTGGGAGGGCGCCCGCGACGTCGTCCTGGTGGGACGCCGACGCAGCCAAGCACGCGGTCGCGAGCACCGCGATCGACGCGAAGCGCCCCCCGCGGACAGCGGCGCGCGCCCACTTGCAGTGAACCATGATCCTGGAGCTCGTCATCGGGAGTAGAGGTCGATCACCCGGCGCAGGCTGCGCTCGCAGACCGCGCAGAAGGTCTCGGGATTGCGCGTGAACATGATGCAATCGACCTCGGGACGGTACATGCCCTGCGCCTCGTAGCCGCCGCCCTCGAACGCCCCGACGACGCCGAAGTGCTCCTGGCCCTCGAGCAGGGGCCGGGTCTGGGCGCGGACCTCGTCGAACAGCGCCTCGACCTCTTCCTCGCTCGCGTGTCGCTCGCGCAGCGCGACGCGCTCGGCCTGGTAGGCGCGGCTCAGCTCGTCGTACGTCGCCTGGTCCCAGGGGGTCGGGAGCGGGAGCTCCGCGGGAACGAGGTCGCGCCACTTGAGGGTCGACGGATCGAGCAGGCGCGTCAGGTTCGGCTCCCAGGGCTCCACGTCCGCGGGGATGAAGTCCTCGTAGGCGACCTGCGAGGTGTAGTACTCGTCGCCAAGGCCGCCGAACGAGTGGCCGAACTCGTGCACGAGCAAGTACGGCGCTTCCGCCGAGTCCGCGGCGCAGGTCGAGTACAGGTTGAAGATGCCGCCGCCGCCGTACTTGCGGTCGTTGAAGACGATCACGAGGGCGTCGTAGGGCGCCCGAGCCGCCGCCTCGCGGATGGCGCGGTTGGCCAGGGACAGCACGTAGCGGTCGCTGTCGAGGGAGTTGAAGCTGCAGCCGAGCGGCGAGCCGCGCCAGACTCCCTGGCGCGGGTTGCTGATGCCGGACTCCGCCGAGGGCACGTGGATGGCGCGCACGTTGAAATCGACCTTGCGCGAAGCGAAGGGCTCCTCGGCGAAGAGGGCCTCGACCAGCCGGGCGAGGTCCCGGCGCAGCTTCGGGAGCTCCTCCTCCCGGTAGCCGTCCGCCAGGAAGAGCAGGTCGACCTTCACGGCGGGAGGACCGTTCTCCACCAGCGTCAACACCGTCCCGCGCGAGGTGACGGGTGAGCGGTCCACGAAGCGCGAGGCGGGGTCGACGCGCGTCGAGAAGAGCTCGCGGAAGGTGCCGTCGTCGGCCCGCTTCTCGAGCACGACCTGGACCGGCCCGCGCGGCTCGGGGAAGCGCACCGACTCGTGGATCGCCTTCCACGCGCGCTTGGCCTCGGCGGTCGTCTCCCACTCACCGTAGATGCTGGCGAAGCCGCGCGAGTACAGCGCGCGGTTCGTGGACGGAGCCACGACCACGACCATGTACTGGCCCAGGTTGGTCTCGTCGAAGAGCTGCGTGCGGCTCCCGGGCCACTCGCCCTCGACGCGCCAGGCGTCCGGCGCGATGTGCTCCTCCCCGGCCGTTCCAACGTGGTGGTAGTCGAAGCGCATCGTGCGGCCGGTGAAGGCCGCCTCGAAGTCCGGGGCCGCGGCTGCGGAGAGGAGGAGGGTCGCCAGCATCATGCCCGGGAGGATAGCCGACGCGCGACGAGCCGTCGCTCCCAGCGCGGCCGGTGCGCCGCGTAGTACCGCAGCTGCGAATCGCGGTAGGCGTCCGAGGTCCTCGCCGCGCCGCTGCTCGCGCCGCAGAGGTGCACGGCGCGCGCCGCGCGCTCCTGGGCGAGGCGCCACCCCGCGCGGCGCAGGCGCACGCACAGGTCGGCGTCCTCGAAGTAGAGAAAGTAGCCCTCGTCGAAGCCCCCGACCTCCTCGAACGCGGCGCGGCGCACGAGCAGGCACGCGGCCGTGTACCAGCCGGGGCCGACGAGCGCGCGCCACACGGCCGGGAGGGCGCGGTGGTTCCAAGGCGCGCCTTCGAAGCGGTTGCGCAGCTTCTGCACGAGCTCGCCGAGCACGCTGCGGTCGGGCGACCAGGCGAACTGCAGGCGCCCGTCGGGATAGGCGAGCTCGGGAGCGACGGCGCCGAGGCGCGGGTCCGCGCCGAGCTTCGCGGCGAGCGCGCGCAGCGCCCCCGGCTCGAGCCACGCGTCGGGATTCAGAAGAAGCAGGGCGTCGGCCCGCGCGCCGGCCGCGCCGGCGTTGCACCCGGCCCCGAACCCGCAGTTCTCGCTGCACGGCAGGGCGGCGAGCTCGGGATAGTGCGCGCGCACGAGCTCGAGCGACCCGTCGCTCGAGGCGTTGTCGACGACCACGACGTCCAGCGCGCCGGGGTCGAGCTCGCCCACGGCCATCCGCAACGAGTCGAGGCAGCGCGGCAGCACCGCGCTCGAATCGTGGCTGACGACGATCGCGCGGACCGTCCTCACTCGGCCGGCGTCAGGCTCCATCGACTGCGGGGGCCGCCGCCGGTTCGCCGCGCAGCAGGCGCCGGGAGGCGAGCACCTCCTCGTACAGCACCGCGTAATCGCGGCTCATCGCCGCGACGTCGCGGTTCCCCTCGAGGTTCGCGCGCGCGGCCCGCTCGCGCCACGTCCCTGGATCGTCCGCGATCTCGATCAACGCGCGCAGGCAGGCGGCGGGGTCGCGCGGATCGACGAGCCAGCCGCCGCCGCGCGCTCCGATGCGCTCCGCGAAGGCGCCGAGGTTCGTCGCGACGACGGGGACGCCGCAGGACCAGGCCTCGGTCAGCGTGTGCGACCAGGTCTCCGCGAAAATCGAGAACAGCCCGACGACGTGCGGTCGCACCGCGCCGAGGCGTTCGGCGAGCTCCTCGCGCCGGTACTGGCCGTGCGCGCGCCCCACGCCCGCGAACTCCGGGTTGACGTGCCCGAGGAAGTGCCACTCGACCCGGCGCGCCACGTCCCGCGCCGCGATCTCGCGGATCAGGTAGCCGCCCTTGGCGGGCGTGAGCTCTCCGAGCACGAGGACGCGCAGCGGCTCTCCCGGGACGGGCTCGGTCGCGAGCTCGCGCTGGACGAGGTCGCGGCCGTGCTCGATGAGCGCGAAACGGGCGCGCGCCAGCTCGGGGTACACGCCCTCGAGCAGCTCGCGCGCCGAGCGGCTCGTCGTGACGAACGCGGCGCCGTGCGCAAGGACGCGCGAGCGCACCTGCGCCTGCCATTCGTGGACGAAACGGTGCTTGAGGTGCGGCAGCTCGCCGGCCCAGCGGGTCGGCACCCGGCAGCGCCCGTCGCCCGGAGTGCAGGTGCCCGCGCAGAAGCGATCGCGCTCGTCGAGCAGGTGGACGGTGGGACAGACGAAGTAGAAGTCGTGGAACGAGACCACGAGCGGCAGGCGCAGGTCCGCGGCCACGCCCGGAGCGTCGAGGCCGTGGCCCAGGAGGTGCCGGACGTGGACCAGCTCGATCGCGTGCCGCGCCAGGCACTGCGAGAGGAACGCGCGGTAGGCGGGGTCGGTCGAGCGCGCCGCGGTCAGCGGCTCGCCGAGGCGCGCGCGGTGGACGAGCTGCAGCTCGCCGTCGGCGAGGCGCGAGAGCTGCAAGTCCTGGCCGTCCGAGGTGAGGAGGAACGGGTCGTACGACCCGGCGAGCCCGTGCATCAGGTCGCGGCTGGACCTCGGGACGCCGCCGGAGCCGTCGAACACGAGGAACAGGACCCGCGGGCGGGGCGCCGCGACCGGCCGCGCGAACGCCGCGGCAGCCGCCGCGCGCACCTGCGCCATCTGCGGCGAGCGCTGGAAGCGGCGCAGCTCCTCGCCGTACTCGGGGTAGCGCTCGTCGATCACCGCACGGCCCGCGCGCGCGAGCGCGGCGCGCTCGCTGCCGAAGCTCGCCGAGCGGCGGTGACGCACGAACGTGCGCCCGCAGACGCGATGCGTCCAGCCGAGCGCGGCGGCCCGGCGGCACCAGTCGTTCTCCTCGCCGTATCCGCGCGGGAAGGCCTCGGCGTCGAAAAGCCCCACCTCGTCGAGCGCCGCCCGGCGCAGGTAGACGCAGAAGCCGCTGGCGGTCGGCACCTCGGGCGCCAGCGGCGAGCCGCGCTGCGCGAGCAGGCGCGCCGCGGCTTCGGCGTCGAGGCTCGCCGGGAGCTCGTTCGCCTCTTCGGCCACCGGCACCGAGAACGCGCCCGCGTTGTCGGAGACGGCCGTGACGCTCGCCACGCGCTCGGCGCCGTACGCCGCGACCGCCAGCTGTTCCAGGAAGCGCGGGCCGACCTCCGCGTCGCTGTTGAGCAGCACGACGTCGCCGCGCGTGACCTCGAGGGCGCGATTGACGCTGCGCGTGTACCCGAGGTTCCGCGCGTTGTGCAAGAGCGTCACGTGCGCGCGTCCCGCGTAGCGCGCGAGCACCTGCGCCGTCCGTGGATCGGCGCTCGCGTCGTCGACGAGGACGAGCTCGACGGGGGCCGTCAAGTGGCGCTCGAGCGCGGCGAGGCACGCCGCGAGCGCGCCGGGCGCGTCGTGCACCGGGACGATCACGGCGACGGCCTCGCTCAGGTGGCGGCCCAGCTCGACCGGCTCCGCCGGCAGCTCGTCGTCCGCGCCCGCCAGGCGCGCCGAGAGCGCCGCCAGCGAGGAGGGCGGCTCGGGCCGGATCGCGCGCGCGGCGCGCCGCACCATGAAGGGGTGCGCGAGGCGCAGGCCGCGCGCGAGGGCGTCCCACGCCAGGCGCGGGAGCAGGCGCTGGGCGGCGCCCGCCACGACGTTGGCGAAGCGGTAGCGGCGCGAGCGCAGGATCGCGCTCGTGTCGGCCTCGGCGCGCTCGGCGAGGCGCATCAGCTCGCGGCGCTCGGCCCGCGCGGCCGTCTCGAGCTCGGCGAGGCGCAGCTCCGCGCGCTCGGCCCGGACGAGGTCGCTCTCGCGCGCCGGCTCGGCGCAGAGCGGCGGAAGCCCGGCGAGCTCGTCGCTCGCGGGCTCGCGCAGTCCCGCGACGCCGAGGGCCGCGAGCTCGCGCGCGAGCCGGCCGGCGAGCGCCGTGGGCGCGAGGGCGAGCTCGTCGAGCGAGACGGCGACGAACCGAGCGCCCGCGAGCTTGCGGACGAGCTCGCGCTCGGCCAGCTCCCACGCGCTCCAGCCGGGGGCATCGAGCGCGCGCATCTCCTGCGCCGGGTCCGCGCGCAGGAGCACGCACGCGGCGCCGCTCGGGACCTCGGTCCCCGCGATCCGGACTTCGCCAGCCCCCATCGCGGCGAGCAGCGCGCCCAGCCGCTCGCAGCCGGTCCGGTGCAGTCCGACGACGCCGATCATGACGGGCGCTAGCCCTTCTTCCCAGGCTTGCCTTCCGGCTTCCCGTCGTACTCGTCGAGCACCTCCGCGGCGGCGCCGAAGGCGCGCACCCGGCCGTGGTCCAGCCAGAGGCAGTGGGTGCACGTCTTGCGCAGGAAGCCGCTCGAGTGCGAGACGATCAGGATCAGCTTGCTGACGTCCATCATCTCGCGGATGCGCTTCGTGCTCTTCTCCCGGAAATCGCGGTCGCCGACGCCGAGCACCTCGTCGAGGATCATGATCTCGGGGTCGATCATCGCGGCGACGGAGAAACCCAGCCGCGCGCGCATCCCCGAGGAGTACGTGTAGAGCGGCTCGTCGAGGAACGAGCCCAGCTCGCTGAACTCGTGGATCTCGCTCACGCGCGCCTCGATCGTGGCGCGCGGGATGCCGAGGAAGGCCGAGTACAGGTAGATGTTGTCGCGCCCCGTCAGCTCCTGGTTGAAGCCGCTGCCCAGGCCGAGCAGCGGCGTGACCTGCGCGCGGATCTCCGCCTGCCCCTCGTCGGGCGTGAGGATGCGCGCGAGGACCATGCACAGCGTGCTCTTGCCGGCCCCGTTGTGGCCGACGATGCCGACGACCTGGCCCTCCTCGCAGGTGAAGTCGACGCCGCGCAGGGCCCAGAAGACGCGCGCGGGCTCGCGCAGCTTGCCGGCCAGGAGCGCGCGCTTGAAGGAGTGCTGCACGCGGTGGTGCAGGCGATACCAGATGCCGACGTTCGCGAGCTCGATGAGCGGGCGGGACGCGGGCTTGCCCGCGACGGGTGCGTCGCTCGCAAGACGTGTCTCGCCCTCGGGTTCGTCCAAGGCAGGGCCCACGGTCGGCTCAGAGGAACTTGATGACACGGCGATCGTAGCGCTGGTAGACCCAGTAGCCGAGGTAGACAAGCAGCGCCGCCTCGACGACGAGCTGCACCCAGTATCCGGGCGCGATGAATCGCCCGTAGAACATGGCATCCCGGTATCCGTCGATCAGGATCGCGAACGGGTTCAGCATGTACGCGTGGAACAGGGCCGTTCCGGCGCCGTTCCCGAACCTCGAGACGAGGCCGTCGCGCACGAGGTCGCTCCCGAACAGGCCCGGCGACAGGTAGAACCCCAGTCGCATGATGTGCGGCACGAGCCCGGTGAAGTCGCGGTACACGACGCCCAGGCACGAGATCGGCAGGGCGACGCCCGCTACGATCAGCAGCTGGAACGCCATGAGGAAGGGCACCTGGATCACCGGCAGGAGCTCGCCCGTGTGCTTCTCCATCGGCGCGATCAAGGACATGGGCACGATCACCGCGAACCCGAAGAGGAAGAACGCGAAGGTCGACACCGAGATGGAGAGCGGCAGCACCATCGTCGGGAAGGCGACGGACTGGATCAGGCCCTTGCGCGAGTTGAGCACGACCGAGGCCTTCGTGCAGGCGCTCGTCAGGTGCTTCCAGGTGAGCAAGCCGAAGAAGATGAAGATCCAGTACGGCGCGTAGCTCTCCTGTCCGCGGCCGAACAGCTCCACCACGATGACCCAGTAGATCACCATCATCAGGAGCGGATCGAGCAGCCACCACAGCCATCCGAGCTTGGTCTGGGCGGTCGAGGCCTTGAGCTCGGTCGCGATCAGCTCGCGCAAGAGGTCCCTGCGCGAAAGAAGGTTGGTCCAGTTGGAGATCATCGTCCGCGCAGCGTAGCCCTTCACCCTAGCAGCCGGGCGCAGCCGGATCCAACCGGCGAGCTCGCCGGCTCCAGAGCCCGCCAGCCGTAGCCCGGGGCTCGACGAGGCCGGGCCGTCATCCACTCCGACTACAGAGCAGCGCGCTGAGCTTCGCGAGCGAGCGCGTCACGAGCGATCGCGCCGAGGACGCCTTGCCCAGGTCCAGCTCTCCTGCGATCTCCTCGTAGCTCGCGTCCTCGAGCTTTCGCAGGAGGATCGCGCGCCTCTCGCGCTCGTTCAGGCGCAGAAGGGCGGACTCGATTCGATGCTCGAGCTCCGCTCGTGCCGCCTCTTGCGTGGGCGTCGGCGCCTTGCTCGGAACAAAGGTCTCCCCCAGAAGCCCGGTCTCCGTGCCGAGACGCAGGTTGCGCCGCTCCGGTCCGCGTTTCCTCGCTCCGTGGTGGCGCGCGCGGTCTCGCAGGCGGTTCTCCACGAGGCGCGCCAGCCAGCCCCGGAAACGTCCGGCGGACTCGACGGGGATGTCCCGCCGGCTGGCGAGGAGGGACAGCATGGCCTCCTGCACCAGATCCTCGACGTCCTCCATCTCGGCCAGCCGCCGGCCCAGCCGGAGCGCGACGAGCTGGCGCACGAAGGGTAGATGACGCTCGACGAGCTCCGCGAGGGCGGCCTCGTCCCCCTCCCACGAGGCGCCGAGCAGGCGCGTCGTCCCTTCCGCGAACGCTCTCAATCCTCTCCTGCCCGTTCCGTGGCGCGACCCTCAAGGAGCTCGAGCACCGAGATACACCGTTGACGTACGGTATCTCCGGCGCGATCGCCGGCCTGTACCGCAGCGACGAGCTCTCGCGCTTCGTCGGCGAGCGAGTCGGGCGTGATGCCGTGCTCGCGCTCGACCGTCGCGCGCAGGGAGGGAGACACGTCCTCGGCCAGCTCGCGCGAGGCCCATGCGAGCTGGAGCGCGAGAGTCGCGTCGGAGGAAGGGCTCGGACTGAACTCGCGGCTCGCTCGTGCGAGCTCGATCGCCTTCATCCGCCAGGAGATGCCCGCGGACTCGTAGCCCGCCGCGACCCCTTCGAGGAGCTGCGACCGCAGTCCCATTTCAGCGAGCTCCGCTCGCAACGTACTCGCCGCTAGGAAGTACTGCCGAGCCAGGTCTCCCTGCACGATGCCCAGATGGTTGCGAGCCCAGACGGACTGCGGGTTCAGGGCAAGCCAGGCGAGCCCGTGTTCCTCGGCTTCGAGCAGGCTGCGAAGGCAGCGCCACGGACCGTACCTGTCAGCGAATACCTTCGCATTCCCGTGCGCGTGCCTGGAGAGCAGCTCGTGAGCTCGGGAGCTCGCCGGGCTCGTGCGGACGATCGCACGCAGGTCGTCCCTGTAGCGGCTGCCGCCCATCGTGCTCACGACGCCCGCGAACCAGTCCCGGTCCTCGAACGGCATGCCCGCCACGTCGGGTTGCAGCCCGGTCGGCGTCTCGCCCCGGAGCACGATGCTCCCGAACGCGTCCCAGAGCTGGCGGCGCCAGGGATCGTCCTCGAGCTCGGCGAGGACGGCGGCCAGGCCGCACCACAGTTGGACGAGATCCTGCTCGCAGGACTCCCAGTCTGCGGACAAGCGCTCGACAGAATCCTCGTCGAGCCCGCGCTCGGCCGGGGGCACGACGCCGTCCGGTTCCGCCTTGGCCCAGGCGCCGGCTCGGGCGAGGAGGAGGGCCTCCTCGCGGAGCAGGGCGTGGACTGCCGCGGCGACCTCCTGGGAGCGTTCCTCGAGCCCCTCGAAGCGCCGCAAGAAGTCGTCGGGCCGATCGAGCCGCAGGCCGTGCTGCTCGAGCTTCCCCGCGATCCGGCGCGCCTCGTCTCGCTTGTCCCCGAACGCCGAGAACGAGGACCTGCTGGCGAGCACCTCGCGGGTGGAGCCGAGGAGTGCGAGGTCGTCCCGCGCGGTGCGGACCCGCGCCCACAGGATTCGGCTCTGAACGAGCAGACCCACGACCACGACCAGCGCCAGCGTCATCGAAGCGACCGGCCGGCGCGCGATCAGCTTGGCGAGGCGCTCGTGGGGAAGGTCCCGCCAGGCGCGCCCCGGACGGCGCTGCTCGTAGGACTCGAGGTCCGCCAGCAGGGCCTCGACGGATGGGTAGCGCTGCGCCGGAGCCCGAGAGAGGGCGCGCTCGCAGATCGCGCGCAGCTCTCGCGGCACTCGATCCAGGACGCCCGGCGGCGGCGGGCTGCGCCGCGCCTCGCACGCTCGCGAGATCAGCTCCTCGCGCGTCCGGCCGGTGTACGGAGGGCGGTCGTAGAGGAGGTGGTGGAGCAGGGCCCCCAGCCCGAAGACGTCCGTCCGGGCGTCGATCGTCTCCACTTCCCCGCGCGCCTGCTCGGGCGCCATGTAGCTCCAGGTCCCCATCACGACTCCCGAGGCCGTCTTCTCGAGCCCGTCCGGGCGGTCGCCGGCCGCAGCGCGACCCTCCAGCTGGTCCAGCACCTTGGCGATGCCCCAGTCCATCAGCAGGACCTCGCCGTACGCGCCGATCATCACGTTCGCCGGCTTGAGGTCACGGTGCACGACGCCGGTGGAATGGGCGAAGGCGAGCGCCCCGCCCAGCGCGCGCAGGATCCGCAGCAGGCCGCCCGTCGAGAGCAGCTGCCGGGCCTCGACGTCCCCGTTCGCGCGTCGCTCGAGCCACTCGCGCAGGGACCGCCCCCGGACCCTCTTCATCACGAAGAAAGCGAAGCGGCCCTCCTCGACGCCCAGGTCGTGGACCGGGACGATCGCGGGATGCTCCAGGCGGGCGGTCAGACGCGCCTCCGCGGAGAAGCGCGCTGCCACGGCGGGGGGGAGCCTGTCCAGCGCGACGATCTTCACGGCGACCGGTCGGTCCAGCTCGAGATCGGTCGCCGAGAGGACGCGACTCATGCCGCCGCGCCCGATCTCGGCATGGCACTCGTAGCGGCCGGCGAGTGGCCGATCGGGCAGAGGCTCGTCCAAGGGGAGCGTGGCCGGACCAGCCCCCACGAGGCCGGCGTCGCGCAGGGCGTTCCAGCGCCGCCGCAGCTCCGGGCCGAGGTCCGGATGGTTTGCCAGCTCGGGCTCGGCGTCGAAGTCGGGCTCGAGCTCTGCGCGGTCGATCCAACCCTGGAGGACCGTCTCGATTCGCTCCGGAGCGGGCAAGGTGGCGCTGGGGACAGGAAGACGGACGGCTCGCAGTCTCGCAGGAGTGCGGGGTTCCCGCAACGTTCCGGGCGCGGACGGCCGTCAGGCCCGTTGCGGCGGCCCCCCACGGGAGAATGAGCTTGAACAGCTGCAGCACGCTCAGGCCGTTTCCGCTGGAGGGACTCCAGGCACTTGTCGAGGGGCTAGGAGCCCCTGATCTTCCACCCGGCCCCGCCCGTCAGGAGCACCATGCAACACGAACTAGTGCACATCGCCAGCGTCCTCGCCGTAGGTTCTGCCCTCGTGGCGCCTGCCACGGGGCAGCGACCCATCCACCCTTCTCCGGTTCCGATCTTCCGCTCCGGCGACCTCGTCCTCGCCACGCGGTCCTTGCCGACGGCGTGCCCCCCGGCTCCCATCGTGGAGGGCATCATCCTCGTGACCCCGACCACCGGCCGCAAGATCCTGTTGCGGGACGATCTCCGCTTCAATCGCACGTTCAACGCGCGCTTCGATCCCTACCGAGAGCGCCTCATCATGCGCTGCGAGCCGGACATGGAAGTGGGAGGGCTGTACGGTTTCGCGGCCGACGGGAGCTACGAGCTGCTCGTGCCCGACGGGTTCACCTGTGCTCCCGTGGGCGACGGGAGGATCTACTTCGTCCGCGAGCTGCCGGAGCAGATCCGCTATCTCGACGGACGAGGAGGCTTGCACGTCTTACTCGACGAGTCTGGCAGCGCTCCCTTCGTCCCCCCCTGCATCGCTCAGGGCTTCAACGATCTCCTCTTCGATCCAGGCACGAACGCTCTCTTCGGCGTCTCCAGCATCGACTTCTGCTTCTGCGATCGTGAACCCACGGGCCAACGGATCGCCTGTCTCTGGAAGATCCCGCTCTCTCCGCGGGGAGACCGGGTATCAGGGCCGACGCTCTCGATCGCGGTCGACTCTACTCCGATGGAGGAGAACAGCGGAAACTCGCTGAGTCCCGGCCCCGACGGTCAAATCCTGCTCCTGATGGGGACCTCCGGCCACTCACCTAGTCTTCAGTTGGTCGATCCAGTGCGCCTGAACGTGCGCACTTTCGCATCTCCCAGCCCCGGCGGCGTGCGCGCCAGCGTCTTCTCACACCTGCTCGACAAGGCCGTCATTCTCGACACCCTCACAGACGTCCTTCGGGGGTACTCCGACGGAGGTGGCGGCCTGGGAACCATTGTGGCGACCTGCGTCTCGGGCCCCGCAGGCTGCTGCGAGGCCGCCAACATGTGTGAGATCCCCTGAGCCGGAAGGAAGCTGACCACCGCCACGAGCTTGACAGCGACGGGGCGGGCTCGAGCTCTGCGCAGTCGATGCCGCGCGGAGGACCGATTCGCTCCGAAGCGGGGCATGGTGGGCGAGGTTGCAGCACCCTCGGGCCGTTTCCGCTTGAAGAGCTAGTTGGCCGTTTGGGCCCTGTCCTTCCACCCGTGCAGGTCTCGGCCCGTCAAGAGTTCAAGAGTTCACCTAACCACCTAACCAACGGACCATCGCTTGGCCGGACCCGCACAAGACCTCGGCCCGCAAGGGCGAGGAGGAGAGTCATGGAACTACGCGTCTCGAACCGCCCCGAGCCCCGGTCCCGAATCCTGCGAGGCGGGTCCGCCCTCGTCGCAGTGGTCACATTCTGTGCGACACCCGCTCGAGCCACCGATGTCACGCTGTGGCTCGTCGACCAAGCCGGAGTGCCCGTGGCAGGGACCGGGTTCTCGGTGCTGACGGCCGCGGTGAACGCCAGCCCCGGAGTCCCTGTCGACTTGCCCGCGGGCTTGCACACGGTCCGCATCTTTCCCGGCATCCTGGGGTTCTCGCAGGGTGGCACGCTGTTTCGCGACGAGACCGTCACCGTCGGCTCGAGCGCAGTCACGTTCGAGCTGGAGTGGGTCCACGCAGACTTCGTCGCGACCGTGCGGAACCAGTCGTTCGTCCCGATCGCGGGATCGCTGATCGACTTCACCGTGATCGCCGGTGGTGTCGTCTCGAACGGGACGCCGCTCTATCTTCCAGTGACCGAGCACGCGTCGACGGCCCCGATCCAGGGCACCCTGTCGACGGGCTACGTCGCGCGCACGGTGCCGGGTATCCTCGGCATCGCGTCGCCCCTGCGCCGGGAGCATCCGCCGGCCGAGCTCACGGCGTCTGGAGTCGTGCTGGACGCGGTCTGGCCCCAGGCGACCCTGCTCGTGCGCGTCGTGGACTCGTTCGGCGTCGAGATCCCGGCATCCCACTTCGAGCTGCGTACGCCGACCGCCGGACTGCCGGGCGGCGTGTTCCCGGCCGGGTCCGCCGTGCTCTTGCCCGTCACCGAGGACTCGGCACCGCCGGCCATCCAGGGCGCTCTCGCAGACGGCTACTCGGTGCGCGCGACTCCGGGGATCCTGGGAGCCGCCGCAAACGAGCTCTTTCGGGACTACGGTCCCAGCGAGGTCACGATCGCCGGGAGCGAGCGGGATCTCCCCTGGCCGCTCGCGACACTGATGCCCGATGTACTCGATCAGTCCGGCGTCTCGATTCCGTCCTCCTTGGTCGACCTCCGTGTCCAGAACGGCGTCTTCAGCGCCGGGACGACCGTCGTGCTCCCGGTCACGGAGGATCCGCTCGGCCCGCCGATCCAGGGTGCTGCCGCGGCCGGGTACATGCTCCGCACCTTCCCCGGGATCAACGGCATCCAGCAAGGCGGGCAGTTGTTCCGCGACCACGGGCGGCAGGAGCTCGCCGAGCTTGGCGATGTGCGCGCCCCCATCTGGGAGGTGGCGAACGGAAGCGTTCACGTCGTCGATGCCGCCGAAGACGCGGTACCAGGAGCTTCGGTCTTCCTGCCCACGTTCCTGGGCGAGGTTCCCAGCGACACGACGGTCGCGCTGCCGATCGACGACAACGCGCTCTACCCGACTCTGCAGGGTGCCTTCGCCGGCGGCTACCCGTTCTCGATCCGGCTCGATCCGGCTGCGTCGTTGAGCGGGCCCTTCTCGTTCGAGATCCTCAACGGCAACGTGGTCAATCCACCCTTTGTTCAGATTGGCGGGAACTCGTACGGCCTCCGGTTCGATCTACAACCGGTGGTCGACGTCGACGGCGACGGCTTTCCACTGCCTGACGACTGTGACGACAGCGACCCAAGCGTGTTCCCTGGGGCGCCTGACCTGCCGGGCGATTCCTTGGACCAGGACTGCGACGGCATGCTTGCCTGCGACCCCGGAGGGGCATGGCGCAACCACGGGCAGTTCGTGTCTTGCGTGGCTCAGGAAGCGAACGACCTGCTCCAGGCCGGCCTGATCGGCGAGGACCAGAAGGACGAGATCGTCTCCGCAGCGGCACAGTCCGACGTCGGCAAGCACTGATTGGGCTTGGGCGTTGCTCCGCCCTCCGGTGGGCGTCGAACACGATGGGAACGGGGCCAGCGAGAACTCGCTGGTCCCGCTCTCGTCGCGCCGTTTCGCGGCTGCGCCCACGCCCCCGCTTCGAACGCTCGGCGGCAGCCCCCCGGAATCCTCAGCGCCCTTCCTCCGCCGGCTCCTCCGCCCGCGCCCAGAGCCGCGCCAGCTCCACCATCAACGGCTCGAGCAGCTCGTAGTACGCCCGCTCCTCGAGCTCGCCCTTGCGCGCGCGCAGCTCCTCGACCGCGAGCTCGAGCGCGTCGCGCTCGCGCCGCAGCGCCTCGGGGAGCGCCCGCTCGCGCGCGCTCGGCACCAGGCACAGGCGCTGGGCGCGGACGCCGTCGGCGAGGCGTCCGGCCTCGGGCGTGCGCGTCGCGCGCACGCCGCGAAACCAGGACGCGGGCGTGCCGAGGCCGTCGCCGTTGTCGTCGAGCAGGGCGTGCTCGGTCGCCAGGCGCGCCGCGCCCGCGTAGAACTCCTCGACGCCCGCGGAGGCGAAGAGGAACGCCTCGAGGAGCGAGACCTGATCGTCCTTGTCGAGATCGGCGGCGGGGTCGGTGAGCGCGGTCGACAGGTGCTCGCCGAAGCGCGCGTAGCTGTACTCGTGTCCGCTCTTGGTCGCGGTCACGACGATGCGGCCGGCGCGCGAGAGCTCGCTGACGAACGGCCCCGAGGCCGCGGCGCACACGACGACCGCGGTCGGCCGCTCCACGGGCTCGAGCCAGACCGCGAGCTCGCGCGCCGAGACGTCGGGGCCGCGCAGGTTGAGCTTGGCGCTCTCTCCGTCGAACGTCCCGTGCCCCAGGAAGACGATCCACAGCGCGTCCGCGCCGCTCGCGGCCGAGCTCACGAGCGCGGCGAGCCGCTCGCGATCGTTCTCCGGACCGTCGGCCGCGCCCGGCCCCACGCGCTCGCTCGCGAGCGCGGCGCGCGCGGCGGCGCGCTCCCAGCGCTCGGCCCACGCGCCGAACAGCTCGCCGTACTCGGGCGAGCCCGGCGCGCCGACGACGACGATCACCCCCGCCGGCGCAGGCGTCCCCACGAGCGTCATCGGAGCCGCCGGCGGGACGCGGGCGCCGCCGAGGGCGAGGAGCAGGACGAGGTTCGGCGCCATCCGATCGGTCCTCACGGCAGGCCCTGGACGCGGCGCACGCCCCACTCGGTGCACAGGCAAGCGAGCGCGAGCACGAGCATCCACCAGCGGTGCCACAGCGGGTCGAGCTCGCGGTCGGTGATCGGCACCTCGCTGCGCGCGAGGTCGGCGACGAGCTCGTCGAGGTCGCGCGCGTCGACGAGCGCGCCGCCGGTGCGCCGCGCGAGGTCGCGCAGGAGCTCGAGGTCGGGCGCGAGGCGCCGGAACTCGCCCGCCGCGGGCTCAAAGGCCCAGCCGGCCTCGTCGCTGCCGAGCTCGCTGCCGTCCGCGCGGGCGGCGCGGACACGCGCGCGGTACGGCCCGGGCCGGCGCGGGCGGAACGCGGCCTCCCACGTGCCGGCTTCGGTCGCGCTCGGGAGCGGGTCGAGGGCGAACGGCTCGCCCTCGTGGGCGCCCTCGGGGGGCACGATCTCGACCTCGAGGCGCGCGTCGCGGGCCGCCGCGAACGAGTCGTCGCGGACCGCGATGCGCAGCCGTAGCTCGCCCGTCTGCGCGTCGTGCGCGAGATCCAGCTCGACGGGCCGCGGGACGTCGGCGACGAGCCAGCGCACGAGCTGGCGCCAGGTCGTTCCGAGGTCGCTCCGCGCGGGGTCGTCGCGCGCGAGGTCCCAGCGCCAGAGATCGCCGGCGAGGAGCGCGGCCGCGCGCCCTTTCCCGAAGCGCTGGGCCGCGAGCGCGGGCCGCGCATCGCCCGCGGCGCCAGCGACGTTCTGGGCCGCGAGCAAGACCACCGCGCCCGGCTTGATGCCCGCGACGCGATTGAGCGTGCGCAGCGCGGGGAGGTCCGCGCGCCGCGCGCGCTCGGCGTCCTCGGTGGAACGTAGCCGGACCCACGGCTCGAGCCAGCCCTCGCGCGTGAGCTCGAGCTCGTATCCGCCTCGCGCTGGTCCCGGCAACCCCGACGATGCGCGAAACCCGGGCGTGCCCTCGTCGAGGTACACGGGCAGGAGACCGCCGAGCGGCGTCCCGGCGTAGCCGCCCTTCACGAACGACTGCTCCCCGCCCAGCGCCAGGAATCCGCCCCCGCGCCGGCCGACGAACTGCTCGATCAGGGCCATCTGGTCGGGCGTGAAGAAGCCGGCCTCGAGGTCGTCGACGACGATCGCGTGGTACCCGAACAGGTCCTCGGCGGCGCGTGGGAAGCCGCCGCGCAGCTCGAGCTCGTCGCGCAGCGCGCCGAGCCGCATGAGGACCGGCTCGTCGTACTGCTCGGCTGCGTCCGCGTCGCGGCCCTCGAAGCCGTCCCAGAGCTGGTTGCGCCGGTCCGCCTCGGCGCGAAAGGTGAACTTCGGCTGGCGGCGCGCGATGCGCACGAGGCCGACGAGCTCCACCTCGGGGTCCTCCTCCAGCGCGCGCCGCAGGAACTTGAACTCCCAGTTCGGGCGCCCGGAGACGTAGAGCACGCGGTAGGGCCCCGACCCGCGGTCGACGACGGCCCAGCGCTCGTTGTTCGCCGCGGTCGCCTCGCGCGCCCCGGTCGCCCCGGTCGCCCCGGTCGCTTCGGGGGCGGAGTCGCCGGCGATGCGCGCGACGATGCGGTAGAGGTGCACGCCCGAGGGCTCGGCAGGGGCGTGGAAGCGGAACTCCTGCGACTCCTCGGCGGGCGCCACCTGGCTCTCGACGAGCTCGCCGCGCTCGTCGCGGAGCTCGACGACGAGCGACTCGCCCGCGCAGCCCGCGCTGCGCACGTCGGCGCGCACGGTCACGGGGCTCTCCTCGAAGCCCGTCTGGCTGACCTCGACGCGCGCGATCCCGACGTCGCGCGCGGGCGCGCCGCCGACGATCACGGGATGCACGGGGGGCAAGGAGCCCCAGTCGAAGGCCTCGCCCGCGGCGTCCGTGGCGATGCCGTCGCTGAAGAGCAGGATCGCCGCCACCGGCTTCGTCGCGCCGCGTCGCGCGAGCCGCGCGAGCGCGCCGAACAAAGCGGAGTCGGTCCCGGCGAAGGTCAGCTCGCCCGCGCCCGCGATCGCGCGCAAGCGCGCGTCGAAGGCGGAGCACTCGAGATCGAAGTCCTGCGCGGCGCGCAGCTGCCAGGCGCTGTCGTCCGCGAGCAGCTCGCGCACTTCCTCGGCGCGCGTGCGGCCGATTCCGGCGCGCGTCAGCGCGGCGCCGCGGTCGCGGATCGCGAGGCTCTGGCTGTCGTCGACCAGGACGAAGAGCCGGTTCGCTCCGGGCCGCGCGTGGACGCGTTCGACGAGCGGCTCGAGGAGCCAGAGGAGCAGGAGGCCGATCCCCGTGAGCTTGAGCACGGCCGCCGCACGGCGCGCCGCTGGGTGGATCGGGGAGCGCGCGCCACCACCGCGGTACGACCAGACGACCAGGCCGAGCGCGAGCGCGCCTAGCGCGAGCGCGGGCGGCACCCAGCCCGGTGCCCCGAGGATCACGGCCGTGCGCCTCCCGTCACCGGCCGCGCCCCAGCCTCTCGTAGTAGCGCCGCACGTCCTCGCTGAACTCGGGCGGCACGGGGTCGCGATCGATCGGCACGAGCCCGTCCTCGGCGCGGCGCCGGCGCAGCTCCTCGGCGACCTCGCGGCCCAGCTCGCCGAGCGGGCGCGCGATCTTCTCGTCGACGAGCTCCCAGTCGGGCTCGCGCGAGTGGCGCTTGACCTCCTCGCGCGCGGCGCGCGCGCGGCCGCGGATGCGCGCCGCCTCCGCGCTCAGCTCGGGGTCGTCGATCATCTCCTCGACGTCGCGCAGGCGATCGGACCAGTCGCGGAAGTCGTCACCGGAGAGCGGCGCGACGGGATCGACGCGGCCCCCGCCGGGCCCGCGGCCCCCGCCGCTCTCGCGCGGGCGCGGCTCGTCGCCGCCGAGCGAGCGCCGCGGCGCCCGCTCGCCCGCGGCGCGCGGATCACCACGCCCCGCGCCGGGTTGCTCGCCGGGTTGCTCGCCCGTCTGCTCGCCCGCTGGTTCGCCGGGAGCGCGCGCCGTCGCCGCCCCCGGCTCCGGCGGCGCGCCCGCTCCGGGCGGCGGAGGCGTGTCGCGCGGGTCGGCGCCGGATCGACTCGGCTCGTCGCCCGGGGTGAGCTCCTCGCCCGAGCGCGCGCGCGCGAGCTCCGATTCGAGCTCCGCGGAGAGCCGCTCCAGCTCCTGCTCTGCACGCTCGAGCGCGTCGACCCCGCTGCCGAGCACGTTCTCGGCCGCGTCCTCGATGCCCCGGCGCAGGTCCCCGAGGCGCGCGCGCGCGACGCGCTCCGCCTCCTCGGCCTGGCGCGGGAAGCCCTCTTCCACGAGCCGGCGCGTCATCTCGAGGGCCTCGGCGAGCTGGCCGCGGCGCGCCTCGCTCAGCGCGTCGAAGAGGTCCTCGGCGAGCAGCGGCTCGCTGTCCTCGGCGGCGCGCACGGTCTCCTCGGCCTCTTCGAGCAGGTCGGCGAGGTCCGCCTCCTGCTGCTCGAGCGCGCGCCCGAGCGCCGCGCGTCCAGCGCGCCCGGAGCGCTCGGGGCTCGCAGGCTCCGTACCTTCGACGGGCGAGCGCAGCGAGGGGCGCTCGCCGGGCGCGGCCTCTGCGCGCCCTGGCACCGGCTCGTCCGCGCCCAGCTCCGTCGCGATGCGCTCCTGCTCCTCTTCCAGCCGCCGCGCCTCGCGCTGCATCTCGCGCATGCGCTCGTCGAACTCTTCGCCGGCGGCAGTGCGCAGGTCCTCTTCGAGCTCGTCGAGCTCGCGGCGAGCGCGCGCGCCCTCGGCCAGCGCCTGCGCGAGGCGCCCCTCTTCGAGCGCCTCGGAGGCGCGGCGCACGTTCTCGCGCGTGCGTTCGAGCTGCTCGCGTTGCTCGGCGAATCGCTCGCGCTGCGCCGACTCGTCCAACCGCTGGCGCAGCTCGTCGGTGTCGCGCAGGATCTGCTCCTGAGCCTTCTGCAAGCGCTCGAGCCGGCGCCTTGCCTCGCGCTCTTCCTCCGCGCTGCGCGCCGCCTGCAGCTCGGCCTGCAGCTCGCGCAGGCGCTCGTTCAGGTCCGCTTGCCGCCGCGCGAGCTCCTTGAGCCGGCTCAACGCCTGGCGCGTCTCGCGCGCCGCTTCCGCGGGCGTCCGCGCCTCGCGCTGCGTCTCGTAACGGTTCTCCGAGTCGCTCAGCTCGAGCTGTTGGAGCTGCGCCTGCGACGGTCCGCTCTGCGCGCCGGCGCGGCTGCTGCGCGAGCCGGACTGGCTCTGCGCGCGAGCGACGTCGAACTCCCGCGCGCGCATCCGGAGCAGGGCCTGGTACGCCGCCTGCTCGGCGGAGAGCGCCTCGTGCAGTGGGTCCGGCGAGCCTTCCGCGAGAGCGCGATCGAGCTCGCGCAGCGCGCGCTCGACCGGCTCGGCGACGTCCACCATTCCCGGCCCCATCTCGCCGGCGTCCGACGTCACCATCGGCGTCAGCTCGCCCAGCCGGTCCTCGACGCTCTGCTGCGCGTCGCGCACGACCCGCACGTCCTCGCCCAGCGTGTCCGTCCCGTCGGCGGCGCGCTGGATCGCCTTCCACGTCGCGAGGACGATGTCGCGCTGCAGCTCGGCGAGCTCGCCTGCCTGCTGCGCCGCGCCGCCGCCCGGCGGCTCGCCGGCACCGGGCTCTTCTGCCTGCTCGCGCCCGCCCGGAGGCGGCTCGGCCTCTCGGAAGATCTCCTCGAAGGGGCGCACCTCGGCGAAGAAGAGGTCGCTCGTGGTGCGCCGCGCGGCGCCGTCGACGCCCAGGTCCTCGGCCCAGAAGTGGTAGGCGACGAGCTCATCCGGCTCGGCGGCGAGCTCCTCGAGCTGGAGCGTGTGCGCGGCCTCGAGCTTGTGCGCGTCCGCGCCCGCGCCGAGGACGACCTCGGTCGGGGGCCCACCGCCGAGCCGGTAGCCGACGCCGAAGCGCAGGAGGCCGTAGTCGTCGGCGACGTCGGCGCAGAGCGCCAGCTCCTCGATCGGCGACACGCGGGCGTCGCGCGCCGAGCCCAGGCGCAGGTGCGGCCGCTCGTTGCTCGTGACCTTGAAGACGAGCTCGGTGCGTTCCTGGTTGCGGCGGCCCGCCGCGTCGACGAGCGCGAGCGAGAGGCGTCGCGACCGGGTCAGCTCGAAGGTGGCGCGGTACTCGAGCGGGTCCGTCTCGTGCGGAAGGAGCGTGAGCTCCGCCGCGCTCCCCTCTTCGATCCACTCCGCGCTCGACACCGCCTTGTTGAAGCGGCAGATCAGCGTCAGCCGGCTGCCCTCGGGCGCGGTCACGCGGCGCGTGTCCTCGAGGCGGCGGTCCTCGAGAGCGGTGTACTCGGGGTAATCGACGAGGACGTCGGCGCGCACGAGCTCGGGGTGCTCGAAGACGGTCAGCCGGAAGCTCGGCGACGCGCCCCCGTTCCACTCGACGTGGTAGTCGAGGTCGTTCTCCAGCGCCGCGAGGCGCGCCCCGAACAGCGGGTCGTCGAGGCTGCGCGCGAGCGCGAGGCGCTGCGGCTCGCCGCCGGGTGCGCGGTGGACGAGGAAGGCCTCCGCCGGGACGTCGCGCACCCCGAACTCGGCGGTGACGAGCACGCCGTGGCCCTTCTCGACCTCGGCGTCGCCGGGCAGCACGCTCACCGCCGCCGCGCGTGCGACCGGGCCGGAGCCCGCGGGCCGCGAACCTCCGGCCGCGGAGCCCCAGAGGGTCGCCGCCGCCGCGAGGAACAGCCCGCCGCCCGCGACGTGCGCCGCGCGCGCGACGCGCAGGCGCGAGCGCGGGACGACCGCGGGCCAGTCCCTCGCCCGCGCGTCGCTCAGCACCTCGCCCAGGAGGCGCGTCGCGAGGTAGCCGTAGCCGCCGCGGTCGAGGTCGGGCTCGAGCTCGGCGGCCGCGAGCAGCGCCGAGTCGAGCTCGGGGCGCTCGCGCTCGAGCAGCCGCGCGGCCGCGCGCGCGTCGGGGGCGGCGCGCGCGACGCGCCGGCGCACCGCGAGCACCGCAGCGGCCGCGAGCGCCGCGAGCGCAGCCGCGCCGGACCAGCCGAGGTCCGCGCGGCCGGTTAGCGCGGCGAAGCCGGGGAGCGCGGCGAACCCCAGGACCGCGAACAGGGTCCACGTCGCCGCCGACGCGCGCTCGCGCCGGACGCGCATCATCCGGTCGCTGACGCGCGAGAGCTGCCGCTCGAGTCTGGGCTCCATGTTCACCTCGGGCGGGCTCGCCTCATCCGGTCGCTTCCGCTCCGCGGGCCAGCCTACCAGCCCAGAGGGTTTCGAGCAGGAGCCCGACCACGGCGGCGAGGATCAACCAGCGCCAGAGCTTCTGCCGCTCCTCCAGCTCGAGGCGCTGCTCCTGTCGGGTGCGCTCGGTTCGCAGAGCGTTCCGCGCCGGGTCGACGAGCGCGACGTCCAGGCGCGCGAGCGCGGTCTCGTCCAGGGGATCGGTGCGGCTCTCGCGCGGGTCGAGGTGCACGGTGTAGGCGTGCACGCGGCCCAGGGCCTCGACCTCGTGGTGCCCCGGGGTCGCGGTGTCGAGGAGCACCTCGCCGCCGCCGGCCGCGAGCGCGATGCGCTCTCCAACGAGGATCCGCCGGGTGGCGAGGTCGAGCTGGCGGCTCAGCGCGAGCATTCCGATCAGGAGCGGAGCGAACTTCGAGGAGCGCGCGAGGTCGCTGTCGGCGGGCTCCCAGCCCGCGGCGAGCACGAGCACCCGCCCGCGGCCGCGCGGGCGCTCGACGAGCAGCGGAGCGCCGTCGTCGAGGCGCGCGAGCACGCGCGTCCCGGCTGGCCCCAGGGGACCCGGTGGACCTGGGGACCCCGGGGGCTCGGGCAGCTCGAGCAGGCGGTGGCGCCAGAAGCGGATCTTGGTGAAGTCGCTGTAGCGCGGGTCGGCGAAGGGCGCGAAGAGCGGGTGCTCGAAGTCGATCTCCGCGAGGAGCGCGAAGCCGCTCGCGGCGCGCGCGGCCTCGCGCAGGTCGAGCCGCGGCTCGTCGAAGAGGGCGCGCAGCGCCCCGGGCGCCGCGCCCGCGCGCGCGACGGCGAGGACGGTGCCGCCCGCCTCGACGTAGGCGCGCAGCGCGCCGATCGGCGGGTCGGGCGTCGCGCCCCCGAGCTCGAGGACGACGAGCGGCGTGCCCGCGACGTCCGGCGCGAGATCGGGCGCCGCGCCCGCGCGCGCGAGCTCGACCGGCGCGCCCGACATCTCCGCGAACACGTGCTCGAGGAAGAACCCCGGGCTCTCCGGCCCCTCGTCCCGGTCGTCCGCCGGGCCGATCGAGAGCACGCGCAGCGGCGTCGCGCCCGGCGCCCGATCGAAGAGCGTGTCGTCGAACGGGCAGTCGTCGCCGCTCAGGACGAGGCGGTCGACGGCCGGGTCGGCGGGGCGCTCCGGCGCGCGCACCACGCGCGTCTCGCCGGGCGGGCAGAGGACCGCCAGCTCGGCGCCCGCCGGGCCTGCGCCCGAAGCCCAGGCGAGGCCGAAGCGCTCGCCCGTCGACGTGCCCTCGTTCGAGACGCGCACCCAGACGGCGCCCTGCGCGCTGCGGCCCGGCTCGGGCGGGACTGGGTGCAGGCTCGCGTTCTCGGCGGCGGTCGCCACGCGCCGGACCTCGAGCCGCACGCCGCGCGGCCAGTCGAACGACTCGAGCGCGGCGAGGTCGGCGCCCGCCTGGAAGTCCGAGACGAGCACGACCGTCGCCGGCGCGCCGGGCTCGGCGCTCTCCGCGTCGAGGCTCTCGGCCAGCTCCACCAGCGCGCCGCCGAGGTCGGTGGCCGCCCAGGTCGGCGCGAGGCGCTCGAGCTCCCCGAGGTCCGCCAGCGTGCGCAGCTCGCGGTCGAACGCGTGGAGCGAGACGCGCGCGCCGGGAGGCGCGCCCTCGAGCGCCGCGCGCGCCGCGCGCAGGGCCGCGTCCCAGAGGCCGGGCCGCCGCATGCTGGCACTCGTGTCGACCAGGACCGCGAGGCGCCGCGCGTCCGGGCCGGCGTCGACCCGCGCGTCGCTGCGCAGGAACGGGCGCGCGAAAGCGAGCGCGATCAGCGCGAGCACGAGCGCGCGCAGCGCGAGCAGCGCGATCTGGTCGAGGCGCCGGCGGCGCGCGAAGCGCGGCGGCGAGGGCCGGAGGAACATCAGGGAGCTGAACGCGGTGCGCCCGGTCGGCGTGCGCCGGATGAGGTGGAACACCACCGGCAGGGCGAGCGCCGCGAGGCCAGCGAGGTAGAGCGGCGCGAGCAGGCTCACCGCCGCCCTCGCGCGGTGCGGCGCAGCACGCTGCGCCCGCGGCGCAGGCGGGCCTGCAGGTACTCGAAGAGGCACTCGACCAGCGGCCGGTCGGTGCGCCAGGGGACGAGGTCCGCGCCGTGCTCGGCGGCGAGGGCCGCGAGGCCGCGCTCGTGCGCGCGGAACGCTTCGCGGTAGGAGCGCCCCACATGCACCGGATCGACGTAGAGCGAGCGCCCCGACTCGAGGTCCTCGAAGGTCGCCGCGCGGTCGAAGGGGAAGTCGATCTCGGCGGGGTCGAGCACGCGGAAGACGACGACATCCTGCCCGCGCGCGCGCAGCGCTCCGAGCGCGACGTCCAGGCCCGCGAGCGGCGCGAGCACGTCCGACACGAGCACGACGACGCCGCGCCTCCTGACCAGGCTAGCGATGCGCTCGAGCGAGGCGACGAGCCCGGTCGCGCTCCCCGACGTCGCGCGCTCGAGGGCGACGAAGAGCCGCAAGAGGTGCCCGGGCCGGTGCCGCGCGGGGACGAAGTCGAGCACGTCCTCGGCGAACGTCAGGAGGCCCACGGCGTCGCGCTGCATCGACAGGAAGCGCGCCAGCGTCGCGGCCAGCGTGATCGCGTACTCGACCTTCGGCCGGCGCTCGGCGCCGAACGCCATCGAGCGGCTGAGGTCGACGAGCAGGTGGCAGCGCACGTTGGTCTCGTCCTCGAAGCGCTTGATGTAGCGCCGGTCCGTGCGCGCGAGGAGCTTCCAGTCGAGGTAGCGCAGGTCGTCGCCCGGGCTGTAGGGCCGGTACTCGCTGAACTCGACCGAGAAGCCGTGGTACGGGCTGCGGTGCAGCCCCGACAGGAAGCCCTCGACGATCACGCGCGCGCGCAGCTCCAGCGGCTCGATGGCGAGGACGGCGTCGGAGTCGACCCAGTCCGGCCAGCGCGTGCGCGGCCTTGCGAGGTGCGAGCCGCGCATCAGACCTCCGCCGGGACCGCGTCGATCAAGCGCTCGATCACCTGCTCCACGGACACGCCCTCCGCCTCCGCGCGGTACCCGACGAGCACGCGGTGGCGCAGCGTGCAACGCACGAGGCTCTGCACGTCGGCGAACGTCGCGTGGCTGCGTCCATCGAGCAGGGCGCGGGCCTTCGCGCCCAGGATCAGGAACTGCGCCGCGCGCGTGCCGGCGCCCCAGCTGACCCACTGGTCGACGAAGTCCGGCGAGCCGGCGCGGTGCGGCCGGCTCGCGGCCGCGATGCGGACCGCGTAGCGCACGACGTCGTTCGCGACCGGCACCTTGCGCACGACCTCGTGGATGCGCAGGACGTCCTCGCCGTCGAAGATCGGCTCGACCTGGGCCGAGCCCGTGGACGTGGTGCGGACCACGACCTCCACTTCCTCGTCCTCGGGCAGGTAGTCGAGCACGACGTTGAACATGAAGCGGTCGAGCTGCGCCTCGGGCAGCGGATAGGTGCCCTCCATCTCGATCGGGTTCTGGGTCGCGAGGACGAAGAAGGGCGGCTCGAGCGGGTAGCGCTCGCCCGCGACCGTCACCTGCTGCTCCTGCATCGACTCGAGCAGGGCGGCCTGGGTCTTGGGCGGCGTGCGGTTGATCTCGTCCGCGAGGATGACATTGGCGAAGATCGGGCCGCGGATGAACTGCAGCCGGCGGCCGCCGGTCTCGTGCTCGTGCAGGATCTCGGTACCGGTGATGTCCGCCGGCATCAGGTCGGGCGTGAACTGGATGCGCCGGAACTTCAGGTGGAAGATCGCCGCGACGCTGCGCACGAGCAGCGTCTTCGCCAGCCCCGGTGCGCCCGTGAGCAGGCAGTGGCCGCCCGCGAAGAGGCTGATCAGGAGCTGCTCGATCACCTCGCGCTGACCGACGATGACCTTCGACAGCTCGGCGTGGATCCGGTCGCGGGCCGCGACGACCCGCTCGACGACCGCGCGCTCGGTCTCGTAGGCCCCCGGGGACCTTCCCGGGGACCCGGGGGCTTGGCTCGTCTCGGTCATGGGTCCTAGTGGGTCAAGGCGTAGGTGACGATGTTGATGCCGAGCGGGTAGGCCTTCGGCTCGGAGTACTCGCGGAAGTACCACTCGGCTTCGCCCTCGCGCTCCCAGCCGTCGCCCAGGTCGGTGTTGTGGCAGATGAAGGCCATCATCCGGCCCTGGTCGTCGTAGATCGCGCGGTAGTTCGGGGTCTGGGTGTTCCAGCCGCGCTCCCAGCTGATGCCCCTGGCGGCGGAGTTGATGCTGGGGACCTGCGGCTTCTCCTTCAGGTCGTACACGCAGTGGAATATCTCGTGCTCGAGCGGGACGTCGACGGGCTCGCGCTCGGGGAAGACGCGCTTGATCTGGCCGTAGAAGTTGTCCCACTCGTCGTCGTCCCAGAAGTCGTCGACCATCAGGAAGCCGCCGTTGAGCAGGTAGCGGCGCAGCGCGCGCACCTCGGCCTCGCTGAAGAGCAGGTAGCCCGGCTCGATCAAGTAGATGAACGGGTAGTCGAACAGGCGCGGGTCGGTCAGCTCGAGGACGAGCCCGTCGGGGTGCACGTCGAGCGACGTCAGCTGCTGCAGCCGGAACGAGAAGTTGAGGTCGCTGTCGGGGTAGTCGGTCGCCCAGGAGCCGTAGCGGCTCCAGCGCTCGCGAGTCGATCGGTACTGGATGCGCACGAACGTGAACGCGTCGCTCCCGAACTCGGGGTCGAGGCTCCACTCGGGGACGCCGCGGCGCCCGCTCGAGTCCCAGCCGCCGCGCTCGCGGCGGCCCTGCGGTCCGGGGGCCGCCGGCGACGCGCAGACGAACAGCGAGAGGATCAGAGCGAGACGACCGTGGTTCATCGCCCGCGCCTCTCCGGCGCCTCGCCGGAGCGCTCCACGAGCTCGAGCAGGAGCTCGTGAGCCAGGCGGAAGCGCGGAGCCTCCTCGAGCGCGCGCAGCACGTCGCCCTTCGCGCCGGCGAGGTCGCCGAGCTCCGCGCGCGCGCGGGCGATCTGGAAGTGCACCTCGGCGGGGTCGACCGGACCGAGCGCGAGCAGCGCGCGCCCCGAGCGGACGACGTCCTGCGCCCGCCCCAGCTCGCTCGCCGCCGCGACGAGCCGGCGGTGCGCTTCGGGGGCCATGGGCTGGATCGCGAGCGCGCTCGCGGCGGCCTCGAAGAGGCCGGGCCAGTCGGAGCGCGCTTCCAGCAAGGTCATCAGCCGGCGCCGCGCCGCGAGGCTGTCCGCGTCGCGCGCGGCCCAGCGCACGAGCACGTCGAGCTCGCGCTCCTCGTCGCCGGTCCCGGCCAGGGCCTCGGCGAGGAGCGCGTAGGCGCTCTCCTCCCCGACGAGCTCGGGGCACAGCTCGAGCGAGCGCTCGAGCGGCGCCAGCGCCTCGTCCCCGCGGCCGGCGTCGATCAGCGCCCGCGCGCACTGCTGGAGTCCCGGGACGCTGTTCGGATCAGCCGCGGCCCGCGCGAGCAGCGCGTCGGGGTCGCGCTCCTCGAAGGGCTCCCACGTGGCGTCCGGCGCGAACGCCTCGGCGACGCCTCGCAGGTACTCCTCGAAACCGCGGTCGAGCTCGTCCAGGGGCGCGACGTGCGCGCCGAGCGAGCGCTCGAGGCTCGCGCCCGCGCCCAGGTCGTCGAGCACCGCGAGCAGCGCGTCGAGGCCGCTCGTCGCCACGATGTACTCGACGACCATCGACGACTCGTAGTAGGCGAACTGTAGCCCCAGCGGGCCGTCGGGGCTCTGGAACGCGCTGCTCAGCGCGCTGACCGGCGTCGCGCCGCCGGCGAGGATGCGCTCGCGGTAGGCGGGGTTCATCCCCTGCCCCCACGACGGCTCGCGCTGGCGCTCCTCGAAGACCGAGATGCCCTCGCTGAGCCAGCGCGGCATGCGGTTCGCCGTCTTGTTCAGCGTGACGACGTGGCAGAACTCGTGCCACAGGACGGCCTGCCAGTTGGCCGGGCTCTCGCCCTGCGCGGCGGGGCTCTTCATCGTGACGACGTCGCCGAAGCAGACGCCGAGGAAGCCCTCGCCGCCCGGCAGTCCGAACGTGCGGATCGCGAAGTCCTTCTGCTCGGCGAAGAGCTCGAGGATCGTCGCCGCGTCGAGCTCGACGCGGTACTTCGGGCACAGCTCCGCGCGCGCGCGCTCGAGCAGCTCGAGGACGAGCTCGCCGTAGACCTCGGCCTCGAGCGGCTCCATGCGCACGACGAAAGCATCGGTCGCGAGCGTGCGATACGCGGCCAGCTCGTCGTGCAGGACCATCAGGTTGTACGCGACGACGTTGTACGGGTCGTCGCGCGAGACGCCGTCCGCGAGCTTCCAGCCCTCCGCCTCCGCGCCCAGCCGCAGGAGGTCCTGCGCGAGCTGGAAGCGCGCCGGAAGGAAGTGCTCGTCCAGCTCGAGGGCGCGCCGCTGGAACGCCGCGCCCTCGGCGAAGCGGTACCTCTCCGAGAGCTCGCGCCCGACGAGGTGGTCGACGCCGGGGTTCTTCTTCCAGCTCGCGAGCGCCTGCGCGCGGCACTCCGCCTGCGCTTCGGCGTCGGCGTCGAGGTGCGCCAGGACGGCGCGGTAGGCCCAGGCCTGCCAGTGGTGCGGGTCGACGGCGAGCACGCGCTCGAGCAGCCCGCGCGCCTCTTCGAAGAGCTCCGCGCTCAGGCGCTGGTCGACCGCGACCAGGAGGCTCGACGCGTGGTTCGGGTTGATCTCGAGCGCCCGCGCGAGCGCGGCGCTCGCCTCTCGGCCGTCGGTCGGGGCGAAGGCGCGCGCGACGAGCAGGTGCACGTCCGGATCCTCCGGCGCGAGCGCGAGCGCGCGCTGCAGCGCTTCCGCGGCGAGCGCGTAGTCGTGCTTCTCCAGAGCCAGCTCCGCGGTCGCGACGTGCGGCGCCGCGAGCTCGGGATCGAGCTCCTTGGCCGGATCGAAGTAGCCCTCGATCACCTCCTTCGCGTCGAACCCGCGCAGGAGCCGCGCGCGCCCCGCCGTCACCAGGCTCGCGGCGTCGCGGTAGCGCCAGGGCGCGCCGCGCGCCAGCGTGTCGACGCGCTCCAGCATGGCCGCAGCCCGCTCGGGGTCGTCGTTGAGGAGCGCGACGTCGTTGGCGAGCAGCCGCAGCTCGAGGCTCTCGCGGCACATCTTCAACCCCCGGTCGAGCGCCTCCAGGGCGCCGGCGTGGTCGCCGACCGCGAGCAGGGCGCGGATCCGCAGCGCGTGCCACGCCTCCTCGCCCCGGGCCCCCTCGACCCCCGTCGCCGTCGCCGCGATGCACTCGCGGTAACGCCCCGAGCGAAAGAGCCGCCCGGCGTCGTCGAGCTCGTCCGCCGCGGCCGGCGAGAACGCGAGGAGCGCCGCCGCGAGAGTCGGCGCCCGGCGACGCGTCGAATGCGCGTCGAGACTCTCCGCGTGTCGCCGGGGCATGGTCGGCTACGATATCCAATTCCGCGGCGTTCGAGCACTCCGACGTCGCCTCAGCCCGCGAACCAGCTCGCTCCAGCGCGCCGGTGTCGAGCAAGCCGCGCCACGGCGGGGCGTGCGGGCTCGCCGCCTCGAGGGGCCTCTGGTAGCCTCCCGAGCGTCGTTGCACCGTCTACGAACGCCCCCACGAGGCGCTGAGCCCTTTGCGCCGCCGCTGGCTGATCAAGGAGTGGTTCGACGGCGAGATCGTTCCCGGCGAGTCGGTTGATGCCGCAGTGGCACAGCACCTGAAGGCCGCGGACTTGATCGTGATGCTGCTCAGCCAGGCGTACGTCGACTCCGACTACTGCTGGGACACCGAGCGCACGATGGCCACACACGCGCCACGCGAACGCGACGTGCGCGTGGTCGGCGTGGTGGTCAGGCCGGTCCATCTGAAGGGCACCGAACGGCGACGCTCGAGCAGCAGCGTCGGGCATTCCGATCCGGGAAGACGTGTTACGGGAGGGGAACGCGAGCGCCAGCACGCCGCGAGCTCGCCGCCGCACGACAGTCCGTTGCCGTCGAGTCGCGAGGCCTGGAACGAGACTTGCGGGGGCACGCGCCGCGCGTCCCGTGTGGGGCGCGCCTCCATCCCTGCGCTCGTCGAGACGACCATGCCGCAAACCGCGAGCCTGCTTGCGCCCTTCGCCATCCTGACCCTGGTCCTCGGCTGCACGTCGGACGGCGGGCCGGCGACGACCGCCGCGCCGCGGGGCCTTCCGGCCGTCGCCCCCCCGCTCTCGCCTTTCGACGGAAGCGCCTACCAGGCCGCCGCGAAGGTCCCGTTGCCGCGCGCTGCGCCCGAGGACCACCCCGAGCTGCACAACGTCCTCCGTCTCAGCGAGGACATCGTCTCCGGCAGCGAGCCGCATGGCGAGGACGCGTTCCGCATCCTCCAGGAGAAAGGCATCCGCACGATCCTCTCCGTGGACGGCAAGGTCCCGGACGCGGGGCTCGCCGAGAAGTACGGCATGAAGTACGTCCACGTCCCGATCCAGTACAAAGGGATCAGCGACGCGGAAGTGGCCCGGATCGCCAAGACTTTCCGTGAGCAGGAGGGACCGTTCTTCGTGCACTGCTTCCACGGCAAGCACCGCGGACCGGCCGCCGCCGAGATCGGTCGTCTCGTGTTGGACGGGATCTCGCGCGAGACGGCCATCGCCGAGATGCGCCAGTGGTGCGGCACGGCCGAGAGCTACGAGGGCCTGTATCGCACCGTCGCGTACGCCGAGATCCCCGACGAGCGGGCGACGCACGCGCTGCGCTGGGACTTCCCGGCGGCCAGCCCGCTCGAAGGCATCGCCGGCGCGATGGTCCTCGTCTCTCGCGCCGACGATCACATCAAGGCCCTATCGAAGAACGCGTGGCAACCGGATCCCGGCCATCCCGACGTCGACCCGCTCAACGAGGCGGCCAAGCTCGCCGACCTGTTCGCGCGCGCCGTCGAGCTGGAGGAGGTCGCCGACCAGCCGGCGGACTTCCGCCAGTGGATTCAGGACTCGAAGGTCCAGTCAGCGGCGCTGCTCGAAGCGGTGCGCGCCGTGCGGGCCGGAGCGGGCACGATCGTAGGCGCCGACGGCGCCTACAAGGAGCTCGCCAAGACCTGCACGGCGTGCCACGACATCTACAGGAACTGATGCTCACCGACTCCGAGAGCTCGCACATGGTCCGTCCGGTCGACGCCGTCCGTCTCGCCGCGCTCCTCGCTCTCTCGGCCTGTGCGGTCGCGCCACCCGCACGGGAGTGGGGCGAGGCGGCCACGCTCATGACGAGCAACGCGCATCTCGTCGAGTCGTCGCCGGCGAGCCGAACACCGGCGTCCTCGTCGCGCGCACGGAGCCGGCCGAGTTCGCGAGCTCGGGTGGGCTCGCTGCCGCCTCGCTGACGGCCACCCAGGAGCCTGCGCCCGCGATGGTCGAGGAGCCGAAGAAGAAGCGAGCCGTGGCGACTCTCGAAGGCCCTCGGCCTTCCGAAGTGGCTGAAGCTCAGCGGCTCGCAGCGGACCCGATACGAGCACCTCTGGAACCAGTTCCGCCCCGGACGCTCCGGGAACGACGATATCTGGGCACTGCGCACCACGCTGCGCGCCGACCTGCTCTTCGCGCCGATGGAGGGAACCTTCGAGCTCATGGACTCGCGCGCGTACGGCGCCGACGACCAGACGGCGCTCGACACGACGACGGTGAACGCGCTCGAGATCATCCAGGCGTACGTCGGCGTGCGCCTCGAGGACCTCTTCGGCGGGGACTACGCGTCGCAGACCGAGCTCTTCTCGGAAGTCTCGGGCGAGCTCTACTGGTACTACCTCGACGAGGAGGACTCCTCCGACGAGGCGACGCGCAACCGGCAGCTGAGCACGCCGGGCCTGCGCGTGTGCAAGAAGCCGGCCGAGCGCGAGTTCGACTTCGAGGTCGAAGCCGCCTACCAGTTCGGCGACTCGCACGCGAGCGCATCGGCCAGCGACACGACCGACCTCGACCACATGGCGCACTTCGAGCACGCCGAGGTCGGCTACTCGCTCTCGGGCAGCCTGTCTCCGCGGCTCGTCGCCCAGTTCGACTACGCGAGCGGTGACCGCGACCCCAACGACGACGAGAACAACCGCTTCGACACGCTCTACGGCGCCCGACGCTTCGACTTCGGCCCGACCGGGATCTACGGGCCTTTCGCCCGGAGCAACATCATCAGCCCGGGCCTGCGCCTGTTCCTGGCGCCGAGCGAGAAGGTCGACGTGATGCTCGTCGACCGCTTCTACTGGCTGGCCTCGGACACGGACGCGTGGACGACGACCGGGATCCGCGACCCCACGGGTCAGTCCGGCGACTACCTGGGCAACCAGCCCGAGGTCCGGGCCCGCTGGCACATCGTCCCGAAGAGCTTCGTGCTCGACGGCGGCTTGGCCTACGTGATCGCGGGAGAGTTCATCGAGGACGCCCCGGGGTCGAACGGCGAGGACTTTGCCTTCGCGTACATGCAGTTCACGCTCACCTTCTGAGGGCGGACAGAGCATCGCCTGGCACGAGCCCGAGGAGGGTTCCGCGCGCAGAACCTCTGACGCCCGGCTATCGGCCGCCGCCCTGCGCGCCCTCGCACTCCTCCGGGCTCGCGCAGCGCACGACCTCGAAGATCGCATCCTCCCGGGTCGGCTCGGCCATCGCGTAGCTGACCAGGCAGCGCAGGGCCTTCGACACGTCGGGCAGCGAGTGCTTCTCGGCCATGAGCTCGAGGTACTCGAGCTGCGTGTCGGTCAGCACGAACTGGCGCTCCAGCTTGCGTTTCATCGAAGAGCCTCCTGTGTGAATCCCATCATCCCCTGAGCGTCTCCAGCGGTCGAGCGCGTAGCGCCTGCAGGCTCGCGGAGAGCCCGCTCACGGTAGCCAGCGCCGCGGCGCCCAGGGCGGCCACGGGCACCGCGGAGAGCGGCAGCCGCGCGTCGAGCTCGACCGTGTGCTCGAGGAACGCCCAGGCGAGGACCAGCGCGCCCGCCGCGCCGACCGCGCCGGCGATCAGTCCCGAGATCGCGTACTCGACAGCGAACAGCCGCGTCACTCCCAGGCGCGTGACGCCGAGCGTCTTGAGCAGCGCCGCTTCGCGCGTGCGCCGCAGCGCGCTCGTCCCCACCGCTCCGGCGAGGATCAGGAGGCCCGTGACGATCGTGAAGCTGCCGAGAGCGCGCACGCCGAGCGCGAGCCGCTCCAGGATGCGCGCGACCTTCTCGAGCATCGGGCGCACGCGCATCATCGTCACGTTCGGGAAGTCGGCAGCGAGCTCGTTCTGCAGGGCGTACTCGGCCGACGCGGGCTCGAGCCGCGCGGCGGCGATGCGGAAGTGCGGCGCGCGCTCGAGGACTCCCGGCTCGACGACCAGGAAGAAGTTGATGCCGAAGCTCTGCCAGTCGACGGTGCGCAGGCTGGTCACGCCGAGCTCGAGCGGCACGCCCTGCACGTCGAGCGCGAGGACCGAGCCCACGCCCACGCCCAGGTCGCGGGCGAACTCGATCTCGATGCTGACCTCGTCGCGCTCGGGGTCGCCCCAGAGCTCGCCCTCGACGACGACGTTGTCGGCGGGCAGCTCCTCCATCCAGGTGAGTCGCTGCTCGCGCGTGAACACCCACGCCGCGCGACCGCGGTCGCGGCGCTCGGCGGCGATCTCGTCCACCGCGCGCCCGTCGATCGCGCGCAGCCGCGCCATCACGACGGGCACGGAGTCGATCGACCGCGCGCCCTGCCGCTCGAAAGCCGCGCGCACGCCCTCCCACTGATCGGGCTGCACGTCGACCAGGAACACGCTCGGCGCGTCGGCGGGCAGCGACGAGCGCAGCGCGTCGTCCAGGCGGCGCTCGATCAGGAACATCGACACGACGACCATCACGCCCAGGCCCAGGGCGACGATCGCCCCGGTGGTCCCCGCGCCGGGCCGCGCCAGCGCCGCGAGCCCGTGCTCGAGGTACGGTCCGAGCCTGCCGCGCGGCACGCGCGCGGAGAGCGACGTGGCGAGGCGCGCTCCGCCGTACGCGAGCCCCGCGAGCGCGGCGAGCCCGGCGCTGAACGCCGCGGCCACGAACCAGGTGCCGCCCTGCACGCGCGCAGAGAGGAGCACGCCGAGGAAGAGCGCCAGCGGCGCACCGAAGCGCACGGCGCGCGGCACGTCGAGCGGGACGGCCTCGGCCCGCAGCACCGCCGCGGGCGGGACGCGCCAGACCGCGGCGAGCGGCGGCAGGCCGAAGAGCAGCGCCACCACGAGGCCGAGCAGGATCCCGCGCGCGAGCGCGAGCGGCTGCCAGAGGTGGACGGCGCGGCCCTGGAAGAGGTCGGGCGCGAAAGCGCGCACCACCCAGGGCAGGGCCGCGCCGAGCGCGCCCCCGACGAGGCAGCCCGCCAGCGCGAGGAGCGCGACGTGGCCCAGGTAGAGGCCCGCGATCTCGCGCGCACGGAAGCCGAGGCAGCGCATCACGGCCACGCCCTGCGTGCGCCCGGCGAGCCACGCGCGCACGATCTGCGACACGCCGATGCCGCCGAGCAGGAGCGAGAGCAACGCGACCAGGCCCATGTACTCCTCGACGCGCCCGAGCGAGCGGCGCACGCTCGGCTGCGCTTCCGAGTGCGTGCGGAACTGCACCCAGGACGGGTCATCGAGCCCGTTGCGCACGTCGCGCACGAGCGCGGAGAGCGCCTCGCGGCCCTGGTCGTCGGGGAACCGGTACAGCGCCGCGTAGCGGACGCGGCTCTGCGCGGCGCCCAGGCTCGTGCGCTCGAAGCCCGCAGCGCCCATGAAGACGCGCGGGCCGAGCGTCATCGCGAACTCGAGCCGGTCGGGCTCGTCGACGATCCGGGCCGCCACCCGGAAGGCCGCCCCGCCGATGCGCACCTCGTCGCCGACCGCGAGACCGAGGTCGCTCGCGAGCTCGGGGCCGACGAAGACGGCGTCCGCGCCGAGGTCGCGCGCCGAGAGGCGCGCGGGCTCGAGCTCGAGCTCGCCGTAGAAGGGATACTCGCCGGCGAGCACCTTGAGCTCGACGAGGCGGCTGCCGGCGCCGTCGCGCTCGCCGTGCCCGGGCGGCAGCGACGCCATCGCCGCCAGCTCGCGCACGTCGGCGCGCTCGTGCGGGATCGCCGCGAAGAGCGCCGCGAGCTCCTCGGGCAGCGGGCGCCGCGCCGAGACGCGCAGGTCGGCGGCGAGCAGGTCGCGCGACTCTTCGCGCAGCCCGGCCTCCATCGCCGCCACGGCCGCCGACACGCCCACGACCGCCGCGACTCCGATCGCGAGGCAGGCGGTGAAGAAGAAGAGCCGCCCGCGCGCCGCGCGCGACTCGCGCAGCACCGCGCGGAGGATCGCGCGCCAGCGCGCGCGCGGGGCTCTCACGGCCGGCCTCGCTCGTCGCGCTCGATGCGACCGCCGAAGAGGTGCACCTGGCGCTCGGCGCGCGCCGCGATCTCCTGGTCGTGGGTCACGAGCACGAGCGTCGTCCCGTGCCTGGCGCGCATGTCGAGGATCAGCTCGAGGATGCGCGCTCCCGTCTCGCTGTCGAGGTTGCCGGTCGGCTCGTCGGCGAACAGCACGGCAGGGCGCGGCGCGAACGCGCGCGCGAGGGCCACGCGCTGCTGCTCGCCGCCCGAGAGCTGGGCGGGGTAGTGGTGGGCGCGCTCGGCGAGGCCGACCTCGGCGAGCACGGCGTCCGCGCGCTCGCGTGCGCCCGCGACACCGGTCAGCTCGAGCGGCAGGAGCACGTTCTCGCGCGCCGTCAGGTTGCCGAGCAGCTGGAACGACTGGAACACGAACCCCACGCGCTGGCGGCGCAGCAGCGCCAGCTCGTCCTCGTTCAGCCCTTCCAGCGCACGGCCCTCGAGCCGCACGCTGCCCGTCGTCGGCCGGTCGAGGCCGGCCAGCAGGCCGAGCAGCGTCGACTTGCCGCTCCCGGAAGGTCCGAGGATCGCGACGAGCTCGCCAGCGTCGATGGCGAGGTCGATCCGATCGAGGATCGTCAGGGTGCGCGCGCCGGAGGGCAGCGACTTGCCGAGGCCGACGCACTCGATCTGGGGCGTGCCGTTCGTGTCCATCGCAGGGACGCGGAAGGTAACACCGGGGTCCGCCCGGATTCGGGAAGGGACGCGCAAATGCGGCGTTCTTCGGACTAGATTGCGGACCGTGCGAGGACACCCGCAGGTCGTGGCGCTGCTCGGCATCGCCTGCCTGGCGGACGGCTGCGGGCCGCCCGCCGGCGACGCGCGGCGCGAGACCCCGGCGGGCTCGTTCGATGCGCCGCCAATGTCGACCGGGGCAGCGGGGGCGGCGCTCGAGGCGCCCGCGCGCCCGCCGCTCGACGTCCCCGATGCCGCACCGCTCGTCGTGTTCCTCGGCGACAGCATCGGGGCGGGGCTGCACCTCGCGGAGCACCAGGCGTTCCCGGCCGTCCTCCAGGCGCGGCTCGCGGCCGAGGGCCGGCCGTTCCGCCTGGTCAGCTCGTGCGAGAGCGGGCGCACCACGGCGGGCGGCGTGACGGCCCTCGACTGGGTGCTGCGCGCCGAGCCCGACCTCGTCGTCCTCGAGCTCGGCGGCAACGACGGCCTGCGCGGCATCCCGCTCGAGGAGGTCGAGCGCAACCTGCGCGAGACGATCGAGCGCGCGCGCGCCGGGGGAGCGCAGGTGCTCCTGCTCGGCGTGCGGCTGCCGCCGAACTACGGCGAGTACGGCGAGCGCTTCGACGCGCTCTACCCGCATCTCGCGCGCGTGTACGGGCTGGCGTTCGTGCCCTTCTTCATGGAGGGCGTCGGCGGCGTTCCCGACAAGAACCTCGAGGACGGGCTGCACCCGACGGCCGAGGGGCAGGCGCTGATCGCCGAGAAGGTGCTGCCCGCGCTGCGCGAGGCGCTGGCCGGCGCGGCGACCCGCTGAGCCCGGGACGGACCGGGTTCGCCGTCGCGCGGACACGGCGGACCCGTGCAGTTCGCTATTCTGGACGCTCCGTGCGCCTTCTCTACTTCGATCACGCCGCGACCACCCCGGTCGATCCCGCGGTCCTCGCCGCCATGCGCCCGTACCTCCGCGAGGAGTTCGGGAACCCCTCGGCCCGCTACCCCCTCGGGGTGCGCGCCGAGGATGCGCTCGACCGGGCCAGGGCGCGCGTGGCGCGGGTCGTCGGGGCGCGCGCCGAGGACGTGACGTTCACGTCCGGCGGGACCGAGGCCAACAACCTCGCGGTGCTGGGAGCCGCGCGGGCGGCCGGTGCGGGGCGCGTGCTGGTCGGGGCCACCGAGCACCCCTCGGTGCGCGAGCCGGCGCTGGCCCTCGCGCGCGAGGGGTTCGAGGTGCACGAGGTGCCGCTCGCTGCGGGCGGCGCGTTCGATCCTGGAGCGTTCGAGCGGCTGCTCGACGCGGACACGGTGCTCGTGGCGCAGATGCTCGCGAACAACGAAGTCGGCACGCTGTACCCGGTGCGCGAGCTCGCGCGCCGCGTGCGGCGGCTCGCGCCGCGCGCGCACGTGCACGTCGACGCGGTGCAGGCGCTCGGCAAGGTGGAGCTGTCGCTCGGGGAGCTGGGCGCCGACAGCTCGAGCCTCTCCGCGCACAAGGTCGGCGGGCCCAAGGGCGCGGGCGCGCTCGTGACGCGCGCGGGCGTGGAGCTCGTGCCGCTCTTCTTCGGCGGCGGCCAGGAGGCGGGCCGGCGCTCGGGGACCGAGAACGTCGCGGGCATCGTGGGCCTGGGAGAGGCCGCGCGCCTCGCCGAGGAGCGCCTGCCCGCATGCCGCTCGACGCTCGCCGCGCTGCACGCGGCGTTCCTCGCGGGCGTCGCGGCGATCGACGGCGTGGCGCCGCTCCAGGCGGGCGGGCCCGGCGCGCCGACCGTGCACTCGATCTCCAGCCTTTGCGTCGAGGGCGCTCCGGCCGAGGTGTGGCTGCACCACCTCGAGGCGCGCGGCGTGTGCGCGAGCGCCGGCAGCGCCTGCCGCTCGCGCAAGGGCGAGGTCAGCCCGGCGTTCGCCGCCCTGGGCCTCACGGCGGACGAGGCGCGGCGCGTGCTGCGCTTCTCGTTCGGGTGCACGACGACGGCCGAGGAGCTCGCGCTCGCGCTGGAAGCGCTGGCGAGCGTCGCGGCCGAGCTCTCGGGGGTGCGCTCGTGAGCTCGCCCGTCGCGCTCCTGCCGCCGGAGCTGATCCTCGTGCGCTACGGCGAGCTGGCGCTCAAGAAGAAGAACCGCCCGATGTTCGAGCGGGCGCTCGTGCGCAACATCCACGAGGCGACGCGCGCGGTCTCGCCCGTCGAGATCGAGCGCCGCTCGGGCCGGCTGGCGGTCGTCCCCGAGCGGCGCGCCGCCGAGGTCGCGCGCCGCGTGCAGGACGTGTTCGGGATCAAGTCGCTCTCGCCGGCGTGGGGCGCGCCGTCGGAGCCGGACGAGATCGTGGCGCTCGCGCGGGCCGTGCTCGACGACGCGCTGCGCGACGTGCCCGCCGGGCGGTGCGTGACGTTTCGCGTGCGCACCAGCCGCGCCGACAAGAGCTTCCCGATGACCTCGACCGAGCTCGACCGCTACGTCGCGGACCGCATCCTGCCCGGCCCCGAGCGCGTGAAGGTCCAGCTCGAGGGCCCCGAGCTCGAGCTGGGCATCGACGTCCGGGCGGAGCGGACCTACGTCTTCTCCAAGCGCCTGCGCGGCCTCGGCGGCCTGCCGGTCGGCACGCTCGGCCGCGTGCTGTGCCTCTTGTCGGGGGGGATCGACTCGCCGGTCGCGGCGTGGATGGCGATGAAGCGCGGCTGCCGCGTGGCGTTCGTCACCTACCACTCCTACCCCTTCCTCGGCGAGCGCTCGAAGAAGAAGGTGATCGACCTCGTGCGCGTGCTGACGCGCTTCCAGCCGTCGGCGCGCCTCTTCGTCGTGCCGTTCACGGACGTCCAGACCACGATCCGCGACGCCGCACCGGAGGCGTACCGCACGGTGCTGTACCGGCGCATGATGCAGCGCATCGCGAGCGCCATCGGCGCGCGGTACGACTACCAAGCCCTGGTCACCGGAGAGAGCATGGGCCAGGTGGCGAGCCAGACGCTCGAGAACATGACCTGCATCGGCGCGGCAGCGGACCTGCCCGTGCTGCGGCCGCTGGTCGCGTTCGACAAGGAGGAGACGATCGAGATCGCGCGCCGGATCGGCACGTTCGAGGTCTCGAAGCGGCCCGAGCCCGACTGCTGCACGGTCTTCCAGCCGAAGAAGCCGGTCGTCAGGGGCAAGCTCGAAACGTGCCTCGCCGTCGAGTCGGAGATCGACGTCGGCGGTCTCGTGGAGGCGGCCGTTCGAGGCGTCGAGATCCTCGACCTCACGCCCGAATGAACCGCGGAACGGCACTGCTCCTGGCCCTGGCGGCGCTCCTCGCCCACGCGCTGATCGTGCACACCGACGGCGCCGGGAGCTTCGCCCCGCCGCACGACGCCGCGCAGGCGGCCTACCACGTCGCCCGCAACGCCGTCCAGCGCGGCGAGCTGGCCTGGTACGTGCCGTCCAGCGGCGCGGAGCACGCCGTCGGCGGGCTCGAGAGCTACCCTTCGCCCCTGCTCATCGGCGTCGCGTTCGTCGCCGAGCGCCTCTACCTCCCGGTCACGCGCTTCTGCCAGACCGCCGGCATCCTGGCCGCGCTGGCAACCGTCGTCATCACGGCGAGCTTCGCGACGAACCGCGTCGTGGGCGTCGTTCCACCGCTCCTGCTCGTGGCGAGCGGCGGCGTCGCCGCGGTGGCGGCGAGCGGAACCGAGCTGCCGTTGGCCATGCTCTTGCTCACCGCGGCGTTCGTCGGGCTCGAGCACCGCCGGCGCCTGCGCCTCGCCTCCGCGCTCGCGCTCCTGGTCGCCGCGCGTCCGGAAGGCCTGGTCCTGGCGGGCTGCGTCGCGCTCCTCGTCCTGATCGAGCGCCTGGTGCCGCGCCGCGACGGCTCGCCGCCGACGCCGGTCTGGGTCCTCGTGCCGGGGCTCGTCGTCGCGGGCCTCCTGGTCGCCGTTCCCACGCGCTCGGGAGCGTCGCTCTACGGCAGCATGCTGGCCGACCTCTTCACGCCCGACGGGCGGCGGCTCGAGGCCGGGCTCCTGTACCTCCTGGACTTCCTCGCGACGTCGATCGTGCCGTTCCTGCTGGCGTTCCCGCTCGCGATGGCGGTCCTCGGGAAGCTCTCGGGCGCGGGGCTGCGCGCGCTCGCGCTGGCCGCGGCGTGGAGCGCGCTGATCGTGCTCGAGGGCGGCGGCTCCCCGGTCTTCGGCGCCCACCTCGTGCCCACTCTGCCGTTGATCTGCGTCGCGTCGCAGCAGGGGATCGTCGCCGCGCTGGACCTCGGCGTCCGCGCCATCGAGCGCGTGGCCTGGGTCGTGCTGGCCCTCGTGGTCCTCGCCTCCGCGCTCGTGAGCAAGTACCCCGGCGACCTCGGGCCGCTGCCGCTCGACGGCTTGCACCGCTCCTGGATGACCGCGAGCTCGCCGAGCGGGTTCGGCCGCGAGGGCCTGCTCGGTCGGCTCGCGCTGCGCGAGGAGATCGAGATGAGCGTTCGCCTGCGGGCGCTCGGCGCGACCCTGCGCGCGGAGATCCAGGGCGATTTCACATTGGCGACGCCGTGGCCGGGCGCGGTCGGCTACCTGTCGAGGTTGCGCGTGGTCGACCTCCTCGGCCGCGTCGACGCGGGAGAGCGAACGAGCTTGACGTGGTACCAGCGCCCGGGCGTCGACACGCTGGCCGCGCTCGCAGCCGCGCCCGACTTCGTGTTCCTCGGCTTCCTCACGCGGGGGCAGGTCGCCCGCAGCGCGCTGCTCTCGGAGCTGGCCCTGACGCTGCGCGAGCTGGACTCGAACCCCGATCGCGCGCTGGGCGAGATCGAGGCCGCGCTGACGCCCTACGAGCTCGTGACGCTGACGCCCGCGCCCGAGCTCGCGGGCGGCGCGGTGCTCCAGCCCTTCTACCTCCTGCGCCGCCGCGACCTCGGCCTCGCGCCGCAGCTCGGGCTCGAGCTCGAGCAGGGGCGCCTGGGAGTCGACGCCCGCGGCCAACCCGAGGGCGCGCTGGGCCAGGCGCAAATGGCGCGACTGCGCCTCAGCGCGCTCGACGAGCTCGGTCGGGTGTGGTTCGTGACGCCCACCGGACAGCTCGTGCGCAACCCGCGCGTCAGCGCGCGCATCGGCCTGTACGTCTACCCCAGCACCCGGAGCGTGCGGCTCTTCGACGCAGTGCTGCCGACCGCGAGCGGCGGCGCACGCCTGACCGAGGTCCGCGCGCAGCTCCAGAACCCGGGAACGCGCGGCGAGCACCCCCTCGCCCTGGTGGGGAGCGAGGCGGTGCTGCAGCTACCGCGCTGACCCGGCTCAGGAGAGCCCGAGCCGCTTCAGCTTGCGGTAGAGCGTGCTCTTGCCCACCTTGAGGAGCTTCGCCGCCGCCAGCTTGTCGCCGTTGCACGAGTCGAGCGCGCGCAGCAGCGCCTTCTTCTCGTAGAGCTCGAGGCTGATGGGATCGTCGTCGCTGATGTCCCAGGCCCGCGTGGAGAAGCGCGGCGTGACGCCGATCTCCGCGGGCCCCCCCGCGGATCTCTGCGGCAAGAGCGAGCCGAGCGGCGCGGCGCTCGCGATCACCGGGCGCACGGCGGGGATGAGCTCGGGGTCGGGCAGCTCGGTGAAGAGGTCGCGCAGGGGCCGCGTCAGGTCCGGGACGTCGATCGAGCGGCCGGCCGCGCGGCTGCAGGCCTTCTCGATGCAGTCCTCCAGCTCGGCGAGGTTGCCGGGCCAGTCGTACTGCTGCATGACCCAGATCCCGCGGTCCTCGATCCCGGAGACCTCGTGGCGTCCGCCGAAGTGGCGCAGGTAGTGCTCGCCGATCGCGGGCAGGTCCGCGAGGAACTCGCGCAGCGCGGGCACCTGGAGCGTGAGCCGGCCGAGGCGCTCGTAGAGCTCGGGCAGGAACGCCCCCTTGCGCACCTGCTCCTCGAGGTCGATCGACGTCGAGGCGACGATCCGCAGGTCGATCGGCTCGCTGCGCGTGCTGCCAATGCGGCTGACGGTCCCCGTCTCGAGCACGCGCAAGAGCTTCTCCTGCAGCCGCAGCGGCAGATCCGCGATCTCGCTCAGGAACAGCGTGCCGTCGCGCGCCATGCTGACCAGGCCCGGCCGGTCCGCGATCGCGCCCGGGAAGGCGCCCTTGGCGTAGCCGAAGAGCTCGCGCTCGAGGTTCTCCGGCGTGAGCGATGCGCAGCGCAGCGAGAGGAAGGCGCCGCTCAGCGGACCGCCGTAGTGCAGGACGCGGGCGAGGAAGCCCTTCCCCGAGCCGCGCTCGCCGCGCACGAGCACGTGGCCGCGCAGACGGCTGAGCTCGGTGACACGGCGCCGGATCTGCACGATGCGCTCCGAGTGGCCGACGATCGCCTCGGGGCGGTACGTCGCGCGCGCCGCCTCGAGCAGCGTGCTGACCTGGTGCTGCGGCAGCCCGCGCTCGCCCAGCCGCACCATCTCCTCGGCGACCTTCCGCTTGCCCACGTCGAGCAGGAGGACGACCCGCAGACGGACGGCGTCGCCGTCGGCTCTGGCCGTGACGGGGATGGCGGTCGCCATGAGCGAGCGGTCGCCCCGACCGCAGCCGCGCACGTCGAAGCGGAACTGGTCGCGCGGCTCCGTGCGCGCGTCGCGCACGAAGGCCTCGAGCCCGCTGGAGGGCACGATCTGCCCCAGCCTCTTGCCCTCGAGCTGCGTGCCGAGCAGCTCGCAGGCACCGCGGTCGACGTTGACCACGCAGCCGTGCTCGTCGACGATCAGCATCCCGTCGGGCCGCGCGGCGGCCATCTCGCGCACGACGAGCGAGCTCGAGCCGTTCACGCCGCCGGTGGCGCGCAGATCGGACTCCTGCTGGCGTTCTTCCTGAACGCTACGGTAGGCGAGCTCGAGGTTGCGGTTCTGCTCGCCGAGCTCCTCCAGGCGCGCCCGGAACCCCAGCATCACCTCGACGATCTGATCCAGGGCGGCCATCTGGCTCTTGCTCACGAACGCGTCCGCGCCGGCGTCGTACGCGCGCGCGCAGGCCTCGGGGGAGTTCGTGCTCGTCGCGTAGACGACCAGGGGCACGCCGTTCAGCTGGGGAATCGCCTTGAGGCGCCGGCAGACCTCGTTGCCCTCGACCCCCGTCCCCAGCGACGCGGCGAGGAGCATCAGATCGAATGCGCCCGCGCGCGCCTCGACGAGGCCCTTCGCGCCGTTCTCGGCGAGCGCCACGTCGTAGCCGTGTTCCATCAGCCGGCTCCGCAGAACCAGCCGTTCACCGGGGTCGGCGTCGACGACTAGAATCCGCACCATGGGTCAGTCCTCCCTTTGTCAAGACCGAGTTGACGACCTCGCTCCCGCCGCAACGTCATGGTGGGGGAAGTGGGAACGAGGTACTGGATCCGAGACTAGCAATCTCCCCCATCGGAAGGTAGGCAGCCGCGCAGGCCCGAAAAACGGCCCGCGGTCGCGGATTTGAACCTCGACCGCGAACCCGACCCCATCTTTGGGACGGAGGTCGAGCGCGCGCTCGGCGCCATTCCCAGGAATGCGAGCGCGCTCGAGGTCGCCCTCTTCCTGCGCAGCGAGCTCGACGAGCCCGAGCTCGCGCGGCGCGCGGCCGAGCTGCACGAATTGCGAGCTCGTGCGAAGCGCCGCCTCGGCGACGATCGATTGGGTTTTCTGACTCGTAAAGGCGTCGAGCAGGCGAGCGCGCTGCCCGTCGCGCGCTCCCGAGCGCGGCGCATCGCCTCGCGCGCGGGCGCCGGCATCGTGCTCGACGCCACCTGCGGCGTCGGGTCCGACGCGCTCGCGCTGCTCGACGCGGGGCTCGCGTGCGTCGCCGCGGACCGCGACTGGACGGCGCTGCGCTGCGCCCGCGCGAACCTCGTGCGCGCCGGTCACGCCGGCCGCGTCGTCCTCGCCGACGCGCTCCGGCCGGCGGTGCGGGCCGAGTGGCTCGTCGCCGATCCCGACCGGCGCGCGGGGGGCGCGCGCTCGCGCGACCCCGAGCGCGCCTCGCCCCCGCTCGGCCGCCTGCTGGCGGTCGCGCGGCGCTTCCGGGGCGCCTGCGTCAAGCTGCCCCCGGCCTTCGATCCGGGGCCGCTCGAGGGCGAGCTCGAAGGGGCGAGCTGGCAGTGGGTCAGCTCGGGCGGGGAGCTCGCCGAGGTGGCCCTGTGGCTGGGGGAGCTCGCCGGCCCGGCGCGGCGCGAGGCGCTCGCGCTCGGCCCGCGGGGCGAGGAGAGCCGCCTCTCGGGCCCGCTCGCGACGGTCGCGCCCCTCGAGCCCGACGCGGCGCGGCGCGTCGCCTGGCTGGCCGAGCCCGATCCGGCGGTCATCCGCTCGGGCCTCGTGGGCCGCCTCGCGGCGGACGTCGGAATGGCGCCGCTGGCGCCGGGCATCGCCTACCTCGGCGGGGACGCCCGCCCGTCCTCGCCGCTGCTGCGGGCCTGGCGCGTGCTCGGGACGGCGCCGCTCGACCGGCGTCGCGTGCGCGAGCTCCTGCGGCAGCACGACGTGGGCCCGCTCACGGTGAAGAAGCGCGGGCACCCCGACCCGGCCGCTGCGCTCGAGCGCCGCTTGCGGGGTCCGGGCAGCCGGCGCGGGCTGCTCGCCGTCACGCGCCTCGAGCGCGGTCACCTCGCGCTGCTGCTGGCCGCGGGCCCTCGGGTGGGCGATGAGGGACTCGAACCCCCGACTTCCTCCTCGTAGGGGCTGCCCTCTCAGCCGGTCTCGAGGAAAGTCACGCCGAGACGCCGAGACGAGAGGGGACAGGCCCTGGCATGCTCGGGCCGGCTTCGCGGCACCAATCGGGACTGCCCGACCAGGCGGAGTCGAGTCATGCCCGCTTTCCTCGCCGACGAGACGACCGCGCGGCCCCCCCCCTGGCCCCCGCTAGACTAGCGCGCGGCCGTGACGAAGTACCGCGTCCCCCGCGCCTGCCCCTCCGATCGGACCTTCCCCTCGGTCTTCAGGCTCTTGAGCAGCGGGCTCACCGCCCTCGTGTCGACACCGGTGGCGGCCGCGATCTCCTGGCACCGACTGCCCGGGTGGCTCGCGATGTAGCTGAGCACCTCTTCGATCTGGAGCAGACCGCCCCGAGGGGGTCCCAATTTCACCCCGCGCCGGGCCGGGAACGCGGCTCCGTTCAGGCTGAGGGCGGCGCCCAGCGTTGCCCGCACCTCGTCCAAGACCTGGCGCGTGGCATGGTCACGGGACATTCCCAGCGCCTTGTCGACCGAGCGCAGGGCGGCGGCGATGTGCCGGAGCGTTGGGTCCTTCTTCACCTTGCGCCGCTCGGACCTGGCGCGGATGACGGCGATCCGAGCCTCGAGGTCGACGATCTCCTGCTCGGGGCTGCGGCGCGTACGTTTGGGGGGGATGGGCATGGCGAGGCAACTCCAGGATGTCGATCATGCCGAACTGCGTCCGCCTCGTCGAGCTTGCCCGGATCCGCCCGCGCGAGTGCTCAGCGGGCGCCTGTATGCTCGATACTTGCAGCCGGCTGCTCCCGACCGGCGGTGCGAAGGGGCCGCCGGCGACCATCGGCGTCGCCCGCTATAGGCGCAGGTCCGGGGCGGAGAGATCCAGCTCGGGCGGCCCTCGGGTGGGCGATGAGGGACTCGAACCCCCGACTTCCTCCTTGTAAGGGAGGCACTCTAGCCGCTGAGTTAATCGCCCGTCGCGCTTGGGCCGGACACGGTATCTTGCCGAGTTCCTCCTGGCCACCCGGCCCGGCCGCGGCCCTCTGCCAGGGGCGCGAGGATCCTCTCCACCTCGCGCCCGATGCCGTCCCGCCGCCCGGGAGAGCCGCGTCCAGCCCCAGGAATCGAACATGCGCATCGCCGTCGTCGGCACCGGATACGTCGGACTCGTCGCAGGAACCTGCTTTGCCGAGAGCGGCAACACGGTCACCTGCATCGACATCGACGAGGAGAAGATCAGGAAGCTGAAGGCCGGCGAGGTCCCGATCTACGAGCCGGGGCTCGAGGAGCTCCTGAAGCGCAACACGCGCGACGGCCGCCTGCGCTTCACGACCGACTACGCGGTCGGCATGCAGGGCGCCCAGATCGCCTTCATCGCCGTCGGGACGCCGCCCGGGGAGGACGGGAGAGCCGACCTCAAGTGGGTGCTCGAGGCCGCGGCTTCGATCGCCCGGCACATGCGCGGCTACACCGTGATCGTCGACAAGTCCACCGTCCCCGTCGGGACGGCCGGCAAGGTGCGCGAGGTCGTCGCGGCGCACACCGACCACGGGTTCGACGTCGTCTCCAACCCCGAGTTCCTGAAGGAGGGGGCCGCGATCGACGACTTCCTGCGGCCCAACCGCGTCGTCATCGGAACCGACTCCGAGCGCGCGGGACGCATCATGCAGGAGCTGTACGAGCCGTTCGTGCGCACCGGCAAGCCGATCCTGATGATGGACGTCACCTCCGCCGAGCTGACCAAGTACGCCGCGAACGCGATGCTGGCCGCGCGCATCTCGTTCATGAACGAGATCGCGAACCTGTGCTCGCTGGTCGGCGCGAACGTCGACCACGTGCGGCGCGGCATCGGCTCCGACGAGCGCATCGGCTCGCGCTTCCTCTTCTCGGGGGTGGGCTACGGGGGCTCGTGCTTCCCCAAGGACGTCAAGGCCCTGGCGCGGACCGCGGAGGAGCTCGGCTACGACTTCAAGATCCTGAAGGCGGTGGAGGAGGTCAACGAGCGCCAGAAACAGCTGCTCCCCAAGCTCGTCCGCCGGCACTTCGGGGACGACCTGCGCGGCCGGCGCATCGGCATCTGGGGCCTCGCCTTCAAGCCCAACACCGACGACATGCGCGAGGCGCCCTCCGTCGTCGTCATCGAGGCGCTGATCGAGGCCGGCGCCAGCGTCCGCGCCTACGACCCCGAGGCGATGGACATGTGCAAGCGGCACTACCTCGGAGACAAGATCGAGTACGCGAGCGCCCCCCTCGACGCGCTGGAGGGTGCCGACGCGCTCGTGCTGGTGACGGAGTGGAACGAGTTCCGCCGGCCGGACTTCGACGCGATCCGCGCGACGCTGCGCCAGCCGGTGATCTTCGACGGCCGGAACGTGTATCCGCGGCGCACCCTGGAGGAGCTGGGCTTCAGCTACTACGCGGTCGGGCGCTGAGGCCTCCCCCGGCTACTCCCCCTTCTCGACCGAGATCGCAAGCGCTTCGGTGTAGGTGATGTCGACGCGGTCGCCGGGCTTCAGCTTCCTGATGAACTCGCGACCCTCGGACCGCACGACGTGGACCGTGCGGAGTGCGCCATCGGGCGCCGTGAAGACGACGAAGTTGCGCTTGGTGTCGATCGACTCGATGCGAACCGTCGCCGTCAGATGCTGCCCGACCTCCGCGCCCGGCTTCTGACCGGGCTCGGCGGCGCCGGCGGCGAGCGTCGCGCTCGCGGGCACGTCGGCGGCGCCGGGGTCCGCGAGGGACACGGCCATCGACTCGCGGTAGCGCACCTCGAGGACGTCGCCGACCTCGATCTGATCGAAGTTCCGGACTTCCGGGCCGGCGAGCACCACGAAGCGGGTTCCGTCGTCCCGCTGCAGGCTCACCGTCCGCAGATCGGCGTCCAGGGCCGTGACCGAAGCTCGAGCGGTCACCTCCTCGGTGACCTCGGCATGGGGCGCCGCGTTCTCGGTCTGCTTGCAGCCCGCGGCGCAGAGGCCGGCGAGCGCGGTCGGCAGGAAGAACCCAAGGAGCCGTCTGGAGCCGGTCCGGGCTCCGGAGTCGAAGTTCGATCGCATGTCTGCTCCCCGCGGGCTGAACCCAAAAGGGCGGGCCGAGTCACTCGACCGGCCCGCCCTCTCGATGTCGTAGTTATCCGCGAAACGGTCCAGACGAGCAGAGTCGAACGTCGACTCGAGCGTCGTTCCGGACCGTCACGCGCGCATTCATACCAACCTCGAAACCCGCGCGTCCACGTTCCCTCATTTTTTTTGGCGTGGTTCTTCTTTCGCTCGACGGCGCTCGATCAACGCTTCGACCAGGAGCGCGCGCGCCCGCATCGTGCCGAGCGCCTGGCGCGCGCGCTCGCCGAGCTGGGTCTGTTCGGACGTTACGGAGGCGAGCGCGAGCCTGCACTCCTCGAGCACGCCGGCGCACGCTTCGAGGTCTCCGGCGACGATCCACGTGCGTGCGAGCCAGTCGAAGGCCCGAATGCGGAGCGCGGCGTGCCAGGGTGTCTCCGTCGCCTTGCGGAGCCAGCGGCGCGCGCTCTCGAGGTCGCCGCGTTCCAGATGGACGCGCCCGCACCAGATCTGCGCGTCGATTCCGTGCGCTGCCTGGGTCGGGCTCTCGAGGGCGACCCGCTCGTACGCGTCGAGCGCGCGCTCCCAGCGCTCCTCGCGCCGCGCCATGTGTCCCAGCTCCAGGAGCGCGCGCTGCCCGAGCTCGGTCGAATCCGCGAGCCGGCGGCACACCTCGAGCTCGCGCCGCGCCGCTTCGAGCTGGCCGTCCGCGCGCAGGAGCTCCGCGGCGCGAAGAGCCCCCTCGGCGCCCTCCGCCTTCGCGCCCGGGAAGAAACGGCGGACCGCGCGGAACGCGCGCACCGCGCCCGCGCGCGCCGCCTCCTCCGATTCGCCGCGCGCGCGCAGCGCCGCCTGCACGCCCCGCGCCCGCGCGAGCTGGGTGGACGCGTCCTTCGCGCGCCGCTCGGACTCCTGTGCGCCCGCCCGCGCCGCCGGCAGGTCGAGCTCGGCGCGCGGGCGCATCCCGTTCGCGAGCGCCAGGAGCAAGGCGACGGCGCACGCCCACCGAACGCTGCGCCGCCGGCTCACGAGAGGACGAACAGGCTCCGAGTCCGTCCGAGCGCGATGCTGCGCCGCACGCGCGCCTCCAGCCGGCGCCGGGCGCGAAAGAGGCGCACCTTGACGAGCGCCGGCGGCAGCCCGCACTCGGTCGCGGTCGCCGAGCAGCTCTCGGCTCCCGCGTAATAGGAGCGCAGGACCTCCCGGTCGTGGGCGCGCAGCTCGCCGAAGGCGCGCAAGAGGTGCGCGATCGCCACCTCGCGCTCGACGGTTTCGTCGCCGATCGAGATCCAATCCGCCTGCGGCCCCCTGGCCGGCGAGGGCTCGCGGCCGGGCAGCGCCTCGCCCAGGTCCTCGTCGAACTGCACGGCGGACGCGCGCGAGGAGCGCCGGACGTGGTCGCGCAGGACGTTGGAGGCGATGCGCAGCACCCACGAGTGCAGCCGCCCGCAGTCGGCGAGGTTCTCGCGGTAGCGCGCGGCCCGCAGGAGCGTCTCCTGGACGACGTCGTCGAGCTCGCTCGAGTCGCGGCAGCGCGCGGCCAAGAACCGCCGGATCGCCGGACGCAGCTCCTCGAGCCCCCACCACATGCGTTCCTTGACCGCTCGCAATCGATTGCCTCCTCGCTCCACCTCGAGGGGCGGCGCGCGAGCCGCCCGACGCGTGAGGAGACGAACGGGCGGCGCGGCGGACGCGTTCCACAGCGCCCCGGCGCCGAGCGCGGCGCAGATCGCGGTCACGGGTTCGGGGAATCCCGCCGGAGTCGGGCGGTGCCTCGCGTGCGATTCCCCGGCGCCGCGCAACGCACGCGGCCCGCGCGGCGCGCGAGACCGAAAGGAAGCGGGCGCCCGGCCGTGGGCGCCCGCTCCGAGGAAGTCTTCGGCGGTCCCCGCGGCGCGCGGGTATTTCCGGGGACGCGGGGGCCTGGGCCTCCGCGCCCTCCGCCCGGACACGATCCGGCGCGCAGCGCTCGCGAGCGAGCAGATCTCTCCGGCGTTCGGGTTCTGACCGCGGCCGACCGTCGAAATCCTTTGTGAGCGGCTTGCGGCCCTCCGAGGTGCTCGCGCCGTGGGCGTGGCTTGGGCTTCGGGGGTCGGGGAGAGGGGCGCGTTTGCGAGGGGAGGCCCGGCTCGTCGGGCCACGAGCGACGACCTCCACGCTGGCCGGGTCGAGGAGCGCCGCACCGTCCCCCTCGAAGAGCGCCGCCAGCCGTGATCCGTCCTGGCTGAAGGCCAGGTCGAGCACGTTGCCGGAAAAGCCAGGGGAGCACTCGTGCACACGCCCGGTCCGGGGGTCGTGCACCAGGAGGACTCCTCCGGCGCCGCCGCCACGCTCTCGTCGGTCCGCGCCAGGAGAATGATGCCACTCCCATCCCCGGTCCTCCTCGGGCGCCCGCATCAGGACGTGCCGTTCCTGGCAAAGGCGCGCCGAAACGGGCAACTCTGAACGAGTTTTGAAGGGGATCCCGCAACGCAGCCAGGGGCGTCCAGGCCGCGCGACATATGTGCCGACTCTTGCCGCGGGGCACTAGAGCTTCTTGTGGTGGACGTCGAGCATGAGCGTGGGCCCGGTGCCCTCCAGGGACCAGACGCGATCGCGCAGAGTCCCGTCCTGCTCGAAGTCGAAGCGCACGACGTGCGGGACGACCTGATCACCTTCGTAACCCTTCAGATCGAGCTGCAGAGCGCCGCCTTCGAGCACGGTCAGGTCGCCCTCGTACACGCCGCCCCAGTTCGACAGCGCGAGGCAGTGCAGCGCGTCGGTTCCGGTGTGGTCGTAGATGTATGCGTCGAGCAAGTGCGTGGGCTCGCCGTCCTGGGTCAGCGCAAACGCGCGCGCGTAGGTCGCGTCGACGTACGGGATCCACTCGAAGGTCGACTGGATGTGGAAGGCATCTCCGGTGGCCCAGTCGCCCCTGGCCTCCCAGGTGTGGCCGACGAGCGCTTCGAGGGCCTTCAGGCGCTCCGAGGGCTTCGACGTCTCTTCGCCGGTGCGCGGGCGCGTCGCCACGGGCGGCCTGGAGCGGACGTAGTCCCACTCCGCAAGGAAGCCAGGGGCGGCGGCGGTCGCTTCGTTCAGCGTCGCGCGGTACTTGTCGGGGCCGTCAAAAGCCCAACGCAGGCTCAACTCGCGGCGGAGACCTGGCAGGCCGAGGTCGTGGAAGTCAGAGTTGAAGTCCACGACCTCGCCGTCGATCTTGACCGTGCCCTGCGCCAGACGGCAGCGCGAGAACAGGCCCAGCAGAACGATCTCCTTGCGCCCCGGGTGCCAGTACAGTACACGGCATACGCCGCTCGTCGAGGTGCCGTCCGCGTTGGAGCTCTCGGTCAGCGCGCGCATCGAGTGCTCGCCCGGGCCCCAGTGCCAGGTGTCGAACTGGCTCGTCCCGTTCGCGAAAGTGACTCGCCACTCGCCGGATACCATGCGCGCGAAGCTCGCCATCGGGTTGGCGACCTCGGCGGGCGCGGGCTCCTGCACCGGCATGGCGTCCGGGCTCTCGTCCTGGACGGCGGCGCAGCCGAACAGTCCAGCGATGGGGAACAGGGCGATGAAGGTGGGATGAAGTCGCATGGTTCGGCGCGGTAGATGGGACGGGAAGGCCAACCTCGGGCGCCTTCACCGCTTTGCTCGACCGCCGACTGCGTCGCCACCCGGTTGCAGCACCTGATCGTAGCGCCGGAGCCACCGGCACCGGAAGCGCCTACCGCGGCGCGCGGCGCGCAGCAGCGCGCAGCGAAGACTGCGGATTGCGCGGCGCCGTGCGGGCGCGGGCCACCTATCCTGACGGGCTCTCACTCCCGGACACCGCTCGGAGGATCTCCATGCGCAAGCTCGCTCTCACCCTCGTCCCGCTCGCCCTGCTCTCGACGTTCTCGCTCGCGGCGCTCCAGGAGCGCGTCAAGCCCAAGCAGCCCCAGGACTTCGCCGCGCTGCACGAGGAGGTCGGCGCTCTGTGGGCCAGCGAGAGCTGGAGCCAGTGCTTCGCGAAGGCGCAGGAGCTGGTGGGGATCATCGGGGTGCGTCGCTCGCAGGCGATCCGTGCCGCCCTCCCCGCGGCGCCGGAGGGCTACGAGAAGGAGGGCGGTGGGAACGACGCCGACCAGCAGCAGGCGAACCCCTTCGCGGCGGCGGCCGCGGGCATCGCCGGGAGCATCGTCGAGCAGCGCTACCGCTCGGCGGACAAGCGCAAGCAGATCAGCGTCACCGTGCACGCGGGCTCGCCGCTGATCAAGATGATGCAAGTGTGGGTCGACAACCCGGCGATGCTCGGCCCCGACTCGGAGCTCATCAAGTACGAGAGCTACAACGCCGTGCTGAAGACGAGCGGCAAGCGCCTCGAGCTCCAGATCATGATCGACGACAACCTCGTCAGCACACAGACCGACGACGAGGACGACGAGTTCCTGCTCGCGATGTGGAGCGACGCCGCCGTGAAGAAGGCGGCTGCCGCGCTCACGAAGTAGCGCCGCGTTCTCAGCGGCCGGACGACTCCCCAAGGTTCCCCTCGGCGATGACCCTGCTCTCCGTCCGCGACGTCCACAAGGCCTACGAAGGGGTCGAGCTCCTGCGTGGCGTGTCGCTCAGGATCGACGAGGGCGCGCGGTTGGGGCTGGTCGGGCGCAACGCAAGCGGGAAGAGCACGCTGCTGCGCATCCTGCAGGGCAGCGAGGAAGCCGACGCCGGCGAGCGTGTGGCGCGGCGGGATCTCGAGCTCGGCGTGCTCGAGCAAGCGCCGCAGCTGCCCCCGGGCGAGACCGTGCGCGAGGTCGTGCGCGGCGGCTTCGGCGGGCGCGAGGCGGTCCTGGCCGAGCTCGATGGGGTGCACGCGGAGCTCGCGCGGCCCGAGCTGCCGCACGGGCGCCAGCGCGAGCTGCTGGCGCGCCAATCGGTGCTGGACGGAGAGCTGGCGGCGCTCGGCGGCTACGACGTCGAGCACCGCGTCGAGGAAGTCATCCGGCACCTGGGCCTCGCCGACCCGGACGCGCGCTGCGCCTCGCTCTCCGGCGGCGAGCTCCGGCGCGTCGCGCTGGCGCGGCTGCTCTTGGGACGACCCGACCTGATGCTGCTCGACGAGCCGACCAACCACCTGGACGCGGTCGTGATCGACTGGCTCGAGGACTTCCTGCTCGAGTCGCGCACGCCCTTCCTGATGGTCACCCATGACCGCTACTTCCTCGACCGCTGCGTCGACCGCATCGTCGAGCTCGACCGCGGCGTGCTCTACGAGTACGAGGGCGGCTATCGCAACTACCTGGTGACGCGCGCGGCGCGGCTGGAGAGCGAGGAGTCGGCCGAGGCCTCGCGCCGCATCCTGCTGCGCCGCGAGACGGCCTGGATGCGGCGCGGCGCGCCGGCGCGTACGACCAAGGCCAAAGCGCGCATCGACCGCTTCGTCGAGCTCGTCGACGACGAGCGCGAGGAGCCGCTGGGCGAGCTCGAGTTCACGATCCCCCCCGGCCCGCGCCTCGGTACGCGCGTCGTGCGGCTGACCGGCGTGTCCAAGTCCTTCGGCGGGCGGACGGTGGTGCCGAGGCTCGACCTCGAGCTCGCGCCGGGCGAGCGCATCGGCATCATCGGCCCCAACGGCGCCGGCAAGACGACGCTCCTCTCGCTCTGCACCGGCCGACTCGAGCCCGACACCGGCACGCTCGCGATCGGCGAGACGGTCGCCTTCGCCCACATCGATCAGTTGCGCGAGGGCCTCGACCTCTCGCGCTCGGTCCTGTCGGAGATCGCCGGAAGCAACGACCACGTCGTCGTCGCCGGCCGCACGCTGCGCGTCGAGGGCTTCCTCGAGCACATGCTGTTCACGGGCGCGCGCAAGCACGCGGCGCTCGGCAGCCTTTCGGGCGGCGAGCTGAACCGCGTCCTGCTCGCCAAGCTCCTGATCCAGGGCGGCAACGTGCTGGTGCTCGACGAGCCCACCAACGACCTCGACCTCGAGTCCCTGCGCCGGCTCGAGGAGGCGCTGATGGCCTTCCCCGGCAGCGCACTGATCGTCAGCCACGACCGCTACTTCCTCGACCGCGTGGCGACGCGCGTGCTGTATCTCGACGGCGAAGGCGGCGCGCGCTGGTACGGCGGCGCGGTCAGCGAGCTGCTCGAGGAGCTGGCGGCCGATCGCCGCGAGGAGCCGCGCCGGCGCCCTTCCGAGCCGCGCAAGCAAGCCGCCGTCGCCCGGCCGGTCGCGGCCGCGCCGCGCGGCAAGCGCATCACTCCCTGGCAGCGGCGCGAGCTGGAGGAGCTGCCGACGCTGCTCGAGAAGGCCGAGGGCGAGCTCGCGGCCCAGGACGCGCGGTTGGCCGATCCCGAGCTCTACGGCGGTCCGCTCGCCGAGCGCAGGGCCGTCGAAGCGGCGCGCGCGGACGCCGCGCGGCGCGTGGCCGAGCTGTACGCGCGCTGGGAGGAGCTCGAAGGGCTCGGCGGCGGCTAGGAGGGTGCGAAGAAGACCTGCACGACTTGCAGCGCCGCCCGGCCCCGCCCTGGCGGCGTTGCAGGGCCCCCCCGGGCTCAGCGCAAGTACTTCTTCGCCTCGTCCGCCCAGGGGCTCCCGCGGTAGCCCATGTAGGCGCGCGCGTAGAGCTTCTGCGCCCGCGCCTTGCCCTCCTCGTCCTCGACGAGGTCGTAGACGCGCCCGGCGTAGTACATCGCCTTGGGCGCGTAGCGCAGCTCGTCCTTGTGCACGACCGCGACGCGCATGAAGTTCTTGAGCGCCTCGCCGAGCAGCTTCTGGTCCTTGCTGCCCGCGCCCTGGTTGAACTGGCACTCGCCCAGGCCCGTGTACGCCGCGGCCAGCGTGCGGTCATCCGCCTGGGGGTCGGCGGAGATGGCCTCGAAGATCTTCTGCGCGTCGGCGATCTTCTTGGTCTCGAGGTAGGTCTCGGCGATCGCGACCTCGGCGCGGTTGTGGACGACCGGGTAGGTCCCGGCGGTGTCCTCGGAGACCTTCTCGAGGGCCTTGATCCGGCCCTCGCCGGTCAGCTTCGCGTCGTGGAGCACGGCGTCGAGGCGGCACTCGTGCTTCCAGCGCTCCGCCAGGCCCTTGCCGTCGATGACGCCCTCGAATTCCTTGAGGACCCCCAGCGCCGACCCGCCCTTGTCCTGCGCGGCGAGCGCCTCGGCCTTCTTGAGGTAGGCGAGCGGCAGGTAGCGCGAGTCGGGAGCGCTCGCGATCACGCGGTCCGCCGCGGCCACCATCGCGTCCGCCTTGCCCATGATCCCGTTCACCTCGAGCACGCGGTACATGGCGTAGGCGGGAGCCCAGGGGTGCTTGCGCGAGGGCTTCTCCGCGAAGCCCTTGAGGAAGTCCTCGAAGATCGCGATGGCGTCGCTGTAGTTCTTCTCGCCGACCTCCGCGTCGGCCTCGCGCACGAGCTCGGGCTTGCGCTCGAACTCGACGCGCAGGACCTTCTCCGAGGGGACCTCGGACTTGTCCTTGTCGAGGCGGTAGCCGACCGTGGCGAGCGTCTCGTCGGTCACCGTGCAGTCGCTGATCAGGCTTCCGTCGGTCAGGTAGATCGTGTCCGCGCGGGCGGCGGGAGCGGCGACGCCGACTGCGAGCGTGGCGAGAGGGGCGAGGAGGCGCATCGTTGGAAGGGGGGCGGGGGGGAACGGGAAGGGCGGGGATGAGAGTACCCGCGCCGGCGGGCGCGGTTTCGCCGCAGGGGGCGGGGGAGGATAGTCGCGCCGCGCCGGACCCGTCAACGCGCGGGAGCGCCGGCCGCGGGCGCGACGACCATCGCGCTCGCGAGCTCCTGCGCCCGCTCCGGCCCGACGAGCTCGCTGACGAGTGCCAGGGCGAACTCCATCGCCGTGCCCGGGCCCTGGCTCGTCAGCACGCTCCCCGAGCGCAGGACGCGCGGCTCGTCGCGCACGACGGCGCGCCCCAGGCGCCGGCGCACGCTGGGGTGCGAGGTGAGCTCGAGGCCGCGCTCGATCCCCGCCGCCGCGAGCACCATCGGGGCGGCGCAGATGGCGGCGGTCAGGCGCCCCTCGCCCTCGAGCCGGCGCACGAGGCCGAGCACGCGCTCGTCCTTCATCAGGGACTCCGTCCCGGCCAGCCCGCCGGGCAGGACGACCACGTCGAAGGCGCCGAGGTCGAGCTCGCCCAGCTCGGCGTCGGGCTGCACCACGATCCCGCGCGCGCCGCGCTGCGGTCCGGCCGAGAGGCCCGCGACCGTGACGTCGAGGTCGGCCCGGCGCAGGACGTCGATCACCGTGACGGCCTCGATCTCCTCGAAGCCGTGGGCCAGGGGGACGAGGATCTTCGGGCTCATGGCGGCCCAGACGATATCAGAAGTCGGCGCGCCCGGCCGGACGGCGCCCGAGGGTCCGCTTCAGCGCCGCGTACCAGTCGCTGCGAAAGCGCTCGTGCGGGTCGCGGGCGAGCTTGCGCTCGAGGAACGCGTCGATCCGCGGGTGGGCCCGGCGCAGCTGGCCGGCCGTCGCCCAGCGGTGGTAGGCGAGGTAGAAGCTCCCGCCGTGCGCGAGGGCGGTGTCGATCGCTGCACGGAACCGGCGGCGCGCGGCCGCCAGGCCCGCTGGCGTGTGCTCGACGTGCAGGTTCAGGACGAGGCAGGCCCACGGCTCGCGCGCCCAGGCGAGGAACGAGTCGCGGTCGCGCTCGATGCGCCGCACGCTCGCGTAGACGACGTCCGCCCGGCTCGCGCGCAGGCGCGCTCGCAGCGCCTCGAGGAACGGCTCGAGCTCCGCGGGCGGGACGTAGAGCTCGGTGATCATCTCCGAGCCCGGGGCGCGCGCCCGCGTGCGCCGGTCGATCTCGTCGTGGTAGTCGTCGAGGTACTCGGCGAGCTGGTGCGCGTCCGAGTCGTAGACCTGACCGTCGGTCGCGAGGTAGTGCTCGGCGTAGCGCTCGAACGCGCGCTGCTTGTCCGCGTGGGCGAGGTAGAGGAGCTCGCGCCAGTCCGCGGGCGAGAGGCGCCGCCGCCCGCCCGCCGGCGTCCCGTCCGCGACCGGCTCGTAGCAGGAGAACACGCCGCGCGCCAGGAAGTCGTCGCTCGCGGCGTCGACGGCGAGCTGGCAGTCGCCGTAGCGGAAGCCCGCGTCCGCGCGCGCGTCGAAGGCGCGCATCAGGCCGCGCGTCGAGCGCAGCTCGACGCGGCGCCGGACCCTGAACCGCCGCGCGAGGCGCAGCGTGACCGTCGCGACGACGCCGAAGAGGCCGTAGCCGCCGAGGACCAGCCGGAAGAGCCCGGGGTCGCGCGCGCGGCTGCACGTCACGAGCTCGCCGCGCGCGTCCACGATGGACAGCGCCTCGACCTGCGCGCCGATCGGCGCCAGGCGCAGACCTCGGCCGTGCGCGTTGGCGGAGACGCTGCCCGCGACGGTCATGCGGTCCGCTCCCGTCTGCTTCTGGACGATCGCGAGCGGCTCCTCGCCGGGCGCGTCGAGCCGGCGCGTCGCCGCGACGAGCGCCGGCCACTGCGCGCCGCCCTCGACCTCGATCGTGCGCGCCTCGCGGTCGAAGTCGACGATCCGGTCGAGCGAGCGCGTGTCGAGCAGCACGGCGCCCGAGCCGAAGGCCTGCCCGCCCATCGCGTGGCGCCCGCCGCTCGCGGTGAGCGCGAGGCCCGCGCGGGCGCAGGCGCGGACGGCCTCGCGCAGCTCGGGGATCGAGCGCGGCGTGAGCACGCGCGCGACGCGCGTCGGGTTCAGGCGTGAATGGACGTCGTTGACGAGGACGCCGCGCGCGGGGCGCTCGGCGCTCGCGGTGCGCCTTCGTTCGATCGTCCGTCCGCTCGCTCGTCCCATCGGTTCGGCCCGCCGAGTGGCCGGCCCGAAGCGTAGGGCCGAGCGAGGGCCGCGGACGGACACTTCGCCGAAGCGCGGCGATAAGCGCCGCGAAGCGACGGCGGCCATGCGAGGGGCTGCGCGCATCACGCCGGCGAGGAAGCCGATTCCAGCGGGGTGCGGGCGGATCGTGGAGTCGCCGGCAGGAAACACGTCTCCCGAACGTGGCCGCGCCCATCACCGAGCTCCCCGGCACAGAGCGAGCATGGCCACGCCGAAGGCGATGAGACCCAGGCCGGGCAGCGCGCCCGCTCAGGCGCGGGGACCCGGCTCCCCCACCACGACGACGTGGAAGCCGAGCAGCGAGACCCCCGGGATCGCGCAGAGCACGCGGTCGATCGCGATGAAGAGGCGCGTCAGGAGCGCGTTCCCCGGGACGTAGCGCAGGATCCCGAGGTGGTCGGGGAAGCCGGCGAAGACGTACGCCAGCACGCCGTACTTCTTGACCTTCGTGACCCGGAAGCCGGCCTCCTCGCACAGGCGCAGGATGCCCTTCTTCGTGAAGCCCTCGTCGCCCTCGTCGAAGTGCGGGCTCTTCCGGTACAGGAGGGCGCGCGCCCAGCGGATCAGCGGGTTGTCGTTGCACGGCTCGCTCATCACGAGCCGCCCGCCGGGGCGCAGCACCTCGCGGCAGTTGGCGAGGAAGCCCACGTGGTCGCGCGTGTGGTGCAGGCTGCCCTTGCAGAACACGGTGTCGAAGCTCGCGCGCCGGAAGGGCAGCCGCTCGGCGTCCCCGGTGACGAGCCGCGCGCCGGGCACGTACCGGTCGGAGACCTTGAGCATGTCGTGGCTGATGTCGAGCCCGACGGCGCCGGGATGGCGCTCCTCGAGCTCGGCCAGGAAGAACCCCGTCCCGCACCCGAGGTCGAGGATGCGCGCCGCCCCCTGCGGCACGTGCGAGATCAGCTCGGCGTGCCAGTCCTCCTGGAAGAGCCGGCTGAACTCGAAGCTGTAGCGGTACGCGTAGCGCGGCGCGAGCTCGCGGTGCAGCTCGATCTGCGCCTGTGCATTCGAACGAGCCATGGTCGCCGGAAGTCTACCGGCCCCACCTCGCGCCCGAGCCCGTGCCCGTGACCGACCCGCCCATCCCCATCCCCAGATGCCCCGCGACCCCGAACGCCACGATGTTGAACAAGTACACCAGGTGGAACGCCAGCGCGCTCTCCAGCGCCAGCTCGCGCTCGACGCCCACGGCCCCGAACCCCACCACCCACCCCGCGTCCTGCGTCCCGAACCCCGCGAACCCGTTGATCGGCAGCAGGTTGGCGAGGACCGCCAGGCTCGAGCCGAAGATCGCCTCGAAGAACGAGAGGTCGGAGAGGCCCAGGCCGCGGGCGAGCACGGCGTAGAAGAGGTACACGCAGAGCCAGACCGGCAGCGAGAGCAGCGCGCCCGCCCGCAGCCGTCCCGCGCCGACCCGCGCGAGCGCATCGCGCAGCCGCGCCGCGAGCCGCTCTGCGCCGGCTCCCAGCCGCGTGCGCGAGAGACCGAGGCCGCGCAGGAAAGCCTCGACCCAGCCGGCGAGCCGCTCGCCGCGCGCGCTCGCCCATCCGAACGCGAGCATGAGCACGAAGAGCGCCGCCCCCAGTCCCCCGAGCCAGTCGAGCCCGCGCTCCGCGAAGACCCCGCTCGTCGAGAGCACGATGCACGCGAGCGAGAGGCTGCCGGCGACCGTGGCGAGGTCGAGCAGGCGCGAGAGGAGCAGGACGGCCGCGGCGTCCCAGCCCGCGGTCCCGCAGGCGCCCTTGAGGTAAACGATCAGCGAGGCCTCCCCCACCTTCGCCGGCAGCACGTAGGCCGCCAGGCCGTGGGCCGCCGTCACGGGCAGCACGCGCGCGAAGCTGACGCGCGGATCGCTCGGGAGCAGCAGCCGGAAGCGCAGCGCGCGCAGGAGGTAGATCGCCGCCTGCACGCCGAGCGCGAGCAGGTAGACGCCGGGGTCCAGGCGGGCCAGCGCCGCGAGCACCTCCCCGACGCGCACCCCGCCCCAGGCGAGCAGCAGCCCGACGAGCACGGCGGCGACCGCGAGGGACAGCGCTGATCGCAAGAGGATTCGCAAGTCGCGGAGTCTAGCCCGGCGGGGCGCCGGGGAAGCCAGCGCGCCCGGGGCCTTTCGGGGCCCCGGGCGCGTCGTCGATGTCGTTGGCCAGCGTGTCCGGCCTTTTGGACTTGGATCACCTGAACTTGACGTGTGATCCACCCGAGTCTTCGGCAATCCACTCGAGAATCTGGAGCGATCCCCCGACGGCGATCGTGTGCATGACCACGCCGCGGTTCTCGTTCCAGCCCTGGACGACCTCGCGGATCCGGTACGGGTCGTCGGTCTCGCCCCCCGTCGGCTCGCCGTCCGACAGCACCACCAGGGTGTCGACGTCGGGATCCTCGAACGCGGCTTCGAGCGCGCCGTAGAGGTTGGTCGCGCCGCCCGCGCCGAGCCTGGAGACCCATTCATAGGCCTCGTCGCGCGCGCGCTGGCTCGAGCCCGCGACGCTGTCCAGCCAGGGCGTCACCCCGCTCGAGAAGGTGATGATGTTGAAGAGGGTGTTCTCCTCGAGGCTCTCGAGCGCCCGCGTGAGCTCGCGCTTGGCGACCTCGATGCGGGGCAGCGGGACCTCGCCCGCGGCCTCGCCGCGGGTGGCCTCGGCCATCGAGCCCGACGTGTCGATGACGAAGATGACGCGCTCGGAGACGATGCGGATGCCGAAGAACTCGGTCTTGATGTTCGAGATCTGCCGCAGGCGGCGCTCCTCCTCCTCGGCGGCGCGCTTCCCGAGCTCCTCCTCGGAGATGATCTGGAACCGGTCCTCCTCGTCCGCCCACCAGGACTGCCAGCTCGCGGCGCGGGTGCGGAAGGGCTCGCCGGTGAGGATCCAGAGCACGTCGGCGAACTCGTGCAGCATGCGGCCGCGCTCCTCCGGCATGCGCGCGATGATCGGGCCGACCGCGTCCTTCGTGCGCATGTCTCCGAGGATCCGCAGCGCTTCCAGCCGGGTCGACCACTCCGGGTGCGAGAGGTACTGCACGAAGAGCTCGAAGTGGGCCGCGGCGTCCTGCTTTGCGAGCTGCGCCAGCGCCGCGTTGCGCACGTCGCGGTCCGGACCCTGCGCGTAGGCGAGGAGCTGCGCGTTCCACTCCTCGTCGCCCGCGGCGAGCAGCGAGACGGCTTCGACCATCGCGCTGAGGACCTCTGGGTCGTTCGCCTCGAACTCGCCCTTGCCGGCCGTCGCTTTCTCGATGAGCTCGCGCATGTCGGCGATCGAGTCGACGTCGCCGCGCGCCGCGAGCGCGCGGGCGCTCGTGACGCAGATCTCCGGGTCCTTGTCCTGCAGCCCGCGGCGGATCTTCTTGGTCAGGGCGTCGTCCTTGATCTCGACCGTCGCCATCAGGGCGAAGCGCTTCTCGTACGGCTTGCCCTTGCCCACGAGCCTGGACAGCTTGCCGTCGACGCCCTCGTCCCTGAAGCCGGCGAGGATGCGCGCGAGCTCCGTGCGCAGGTCCTCTGGCGTGATGAACTTCTGCGCCATCTCGATGAAACCGCCCGCCTCCTTGGCTCCGTTGAGCTCGGCCAGGACGCGCGCGGCGATCACGCGGTTCTCCGGCTTCTCCTCGACGTCTTCGAAGGCCCTGCGCGCGAGCGGCTCGACCTGCCGGTTGTCGCGGCGGTGCAGGTCGCGCAGGGCGATGCCGCGGATCGTGTCGTTCTCGTCCGCCTGGGCCGCTTCCTCGACGACCTTCTCCTCGAGGGACTCGACGATCGCCGCGAAGGCTCTCTCGCGGATCGACTCCAGGTGGTGGACGCGGCGCTCCGGCTCCGCTTCGTCCTTCTTCCCCTTCTTCTTGCCCTCCTGCGCGTCCTCGAACTCGTCGGGCTCGGTCTCGAAGAGGACGCGGTACCAGCCGTGGTCGTCCTTGGTGGACAGCGCGACGTGGCGGTCCATCGCCCGCTCGCGCACCTCGTCCTGGGCGGGCGACTCGACGATCATGCGCAGGAAGTCCTTGCCTAGGTGCCGGCACCCGCCCAGCGCGTCGACGGCGCCGTCGCGCAGCTCGCGGTCCTTCGCGTCGGTCGCGACGTCGAGGATCTTCTGCAGCGCGGGCTGCTCGGCGTCGCCGACGCCGTCGAAGGTCGCGAGGGCGCGCACGATCTGCAGCTTCATGAAGATGCTGCCCATGCGCTCGTAGACCTCGAGCAGGCCCTCCATCGCCGCGCGCGTCTTGATGTCGGCGAGCTGCGTGATCAGCTCCGCGTCGGCGTCGTCGCGCGCCTTCGAGAGCTCGGCGACGAGGTCGGCGACCTCGTCCCGGCGCCCCGCGGCGGCGGGCGTCCCGAGGACGAGGGCGCCGGCGACCAGGGCCAGGAGGATGGAGGGGAGACGGCTCGTGCGCATGGTTCTGGACCCCGGAAACGGCCAGCGCGGGCCTCCGATCACAGGCCGGCGCTCGCGGCCTGTCAACTTTTCCGCGCCGCTGGCCGATAGCGGGTGCCCCCGAGCCCGCGCCCACCCCGTTCCCGAGCCGAAGCCGTGCACTCCGTCCGTCACCCGACACGCCCCCTCGAGCCCGCGCTCGCCCGCGGGCTCCTACGGGTCCTGCGCGACGCGAACCTCAGCGTGCGCGACGTCGCGGTCGACGGCGGCCGCAGCGTGAGCCTGGTGGGCTGCCGTTCGCTCGACGCGCCCGCCGAGCAGGGCGTGCGCTACGGGCTCCTCACCGACGAGGGCGAGGAGTGGGTGCTCGAGCTCGCGTGCGCCGAGGGCGAGCTCGTGATCGCGGTCCACGCCGGCGGCGAGACGCGCCGGCGCATCGCCGTCGAGCTCGGCCGCGACGATGCGGGGCGCATCACCGCGCCGCGCCTGGCGGCGCGCATCGCCGCCGAGCGGCCCGACCGGCGCGCGGTCGAGCACCTCCTGCGGCGCGTCGTGCGCGGCGTGCTGGCCGGCTAGCCCGGACCCGAGGCGTTCGCGGGCGACCCCGCTCGGGCTCGGCTCACAGCCGCGACTTCTTCTCGATCAGGTCCGCCATGAGACCGATGGTCAGGACCTGCACCATCGCGACGAACAGGAGCACCGTCTTGTCGCCGAGGTCGCGCGCCACCGTGACGTCGAACGCGAGCGAGGCCAGGAACCCCAGGCCGAGGAGGGTCGTCATGGGGTAGAAGACCTTGAGCGGGTTGAAGTAGAGGACCGTGCGGATGATCAGCGAGATGAATCCCAGCGTGTCGCGCACGGGGCGGATCTTCGAGCGCCCGGCGCGCCGCGCGTAGTCGATGCTGACGTAGTCCACGCGGTGGCCGTTGGTCAGCGCGGCGAGCGTGATCGTCGTCGTGAAGGAGAAGCCCTCCGGCAGGATCGGCCGGTAGGTCTGCACGAGGTCGCGGCGCATCGCGCGCAGACCCGAGTTGAGGTCGGGAATCCTCGTGCCCGCGAGGTACGAGGCCAGCATGCGCAGCACGGCCTTCGCGGGGCGGCGCAGGAGCGGCACGTGGACCTGGTCGCCGGTGCGCGCGCCGACCGCCATCGCCGCTCCCTCGTCGACGTGGCGCAAGAGGTCGCAGATGCGGTCCTCGGGGTACGTGGCGTCGGCGTCGGTGATGACGACGACCTCGTGCTCGGCGGCGCCGAAGCCGGTCTTCAGCGCGGCGCCGTAGCCGCGGTTCACGCCATGCTCGAGGACGCGCAGGTTCGCGACCTCGCCCGCGAGGCGGCGCAGCACCGCGCGCGTGCCGTCGGTCGACCCGTCGTCGACGACGACGAGCTCCACCGGGACGCCGAGGTCGAGCGAGCTCAAACGGCGCACCACTCCCTCGATCCCCGACTCCTCGTTGTAGGCCGGGACGACCAGCGTCACCCCCGAGCGCGTCACGGGGGCTTTGCGCGAAGACCTGGTCTCCGCGGCCAGGGCGGACTCGGCGGACGTCTCGATGGCGGGCTCCTCGCGGCGAGCATACCCGCCGCGTCACGGGGGAGTCATTCGGCTCGCGGAGCCGCCGGGCTCGAGCGATCGAGGCGTGCGAGCGCCTTGCGCGTCATTCCCGAGAGGGGCAGCCCGGGGATCCGAGCGGGCGGGAACCAGCGAAAGGGCGGGTCGGGCGGATCCCCGGACGCGCTCCCGCGCCGGATCCGCGCGCGGATGCGGTGGTGCGTGATCGTGTGCCGCAGCGCGCCCAGCTCGTCCAGGGCGGCGAGCGCGGCGCCCCAGCTCGCCGGGAAGAGCCGCGGCGGCTCGTCCGCCCGCGCGAGCTCGCGCGTCGGGAAGCGCCACAGCCCCTGCATCCGCCGGCCGCGCCCGAGCTCGAGCAGCCGATCGCCGCCGCGCTCGACGACGAGGATCTCGAGCTCGACGGGGAGCGCGGCGCGCCCGGCCTTCTTGCGCGGGAGCTCCGTGGCGCGGCCCTCGAGCGCGGCGCGGCAAGCATCCTCCAGCGGGCACGCGGCGCAGCGCGGCGCCCTGGCCGTGCAGACGGTGGCGCCGAGCTCCATCAGCGCCTGGTTCCACTCCCCCGCGCCGCGCGCGGGGACGAGCCGCGCGGCGAGCTCCCAGCACGCGCGCACGAGCGCCGGCGATCCCGCGGGCGCGTCGAGCCCGAAGAGGCGGCTGAAGACGCGCTCGACGTTGCCGTCGACAAGCGGTTCCGGCGCGTCGAACGCGATCGAGAGCACCGCGCCGGCCGTGTAGCGGCCGACGCCGGGGAGCGCGAGCGCCTCCGCGCGCGCGCTCGGGAAGCGGCCGGCGTGGCGCTCGACGACGCGGCGCGCCGCCGCGTGCAGCGCGCGCGCGCGACGGTAGTACCCCAGGCCGCTCCAGAGCGCGAGGACCTCGTCCTCGCTCGCGCGCGCCAGCTCGCCCAGCGTGGGGAAGCGCTCGAGGAAGCGCGCGTAGTACGCGAGAACGGTCTCGACGCGCGTCTGCTGCAGCATCGCCTCGCTGAGCCAGATCGCGTACGGGTCGCGCGTGCGCCGCCAGGGCAGGTCGCGCCGGTTCGCGCGGTACCAGGCGAGGAGCCGCGCGCGCAGCTCGCGCTCCTGGTGCGAGATCGGGCGCGGATTCGGGCGCGCGCGGGTCATGCGGTGCGCTGGAGGGAGTCCACGAGCTGCGCGGTATCGTCCGCACTGCGCGACGAGCGGTCAATCGCGGCACCTCGCGGCGCGCGGCGGTCAGGGCCTTCCTACCGGCCGCGTCCGGTCGCTACCGTCGGTCCCGGATGCGGCTGTCCCTGCTCCGCCACGCCCTGGGCTTCGTCCTGGGAGCGCTGCTCATCGCCTGCGTCGCCACGAGCGCGGTCGACCTGCTCGAGCTCCCGTTCGGCCCTCCGGAGGAGCGCTACGCGGTGCGTGCGCTCGGCTGGCTGGTCGCGGCCCTCGTCCTCCTGGTCGCGGGGCCCGCGGTCGCGTCGAGGCGCAGCGTCGAGCTCTTGCGCGGGGCGGCGCTCGGCGTTCTCGTGCATGCCTTCTTCGGACCGCGCGAGCTACCCCTGGCCGTCGCCGCGGGTCTTTCTCTGGCGCTGGCCCTCGCCGTGCGCGAGGGCGCGCGCAGGCTCTCCCGCATCGGATCGACGAGCCCAGGCAGATTGACGAGCCCAGGGAGCCCGGGGAGCGAGGACCCCTGGCCGCGCTGGTGCGCCGCGTCGCTGCCCACCTCGCTGCTCGGGGGTCTGGGAGCCGCGCTCGTGTTCGAGGGCATCGCCCGCCCGCTGCGGCTCCTCGGCGCCGGACACGCCCCGGACGACAGCGTTTTCGCCGCCACGCTCGCGCTGCTCGTGGCCGTGGGCGCGGCTTCGGTCGGCCGTCTCGCCGACGCCTTCGGGCGGGAGCGGGCGCGCGGGATCGGAACCGTCGCGGTGTTCGTGGGCCTGACCGGAGCGCTGGGGTACCTCGGCCTCGGCTTCGTCGGCGGCGTCGCCTCGCCCGGCGGGCTGCGCGAGTACCTCGCACGCGTGCACACGGACACGTCGATGCGCGGGACGTGGGGCTACGACCTCGTGCTCGCGGGGCCCGCGTTCCTGCTGCCCGCGTTCGCGCTCGGCGCAGCGCTGCGTCCGGCACGGCGCCGCGAGCTCCTGGCGATGCTCCTCGGTGCCGCCGCGGCGACGTGGCTCGTGCCGGCGCTGCTCGCACGCGAGGGCGCCTCGAGCGCCGGCCTCGCGCGCGTCGGCGCGCTGGCGTGCGGGCTCAGCGCCGGCTGGGCCTTCCTGATCGGAAAGAGGTCGCGGTCTGCGCGTCTCTCCGGCCTCGGGCTCGCGCTCGCGGTCTGCGCGCTCGCGGCGCTCGTCCCGACCGGACCGCTGTACGTGGTGCAGCCCTGGTCGCGCGCGCCACGCCGTCCCGACTGGGCCGGCGAGACGCCCGCCGGGCAATGGACGCTCACGGGCCAGCGGACGGACTTCCCCGAGGTCGCGCTGGACGGCGTCGCGCTGACGCCGGGACTGGAGCGCGCGGCGGGCGACGCCGAGTGCTTGCGGCTCTCCGTCGCGCTCGTGCCCGAGGAGCGGCGCGCGGGGATGAGCGTTCTGGTCGTCGGGCCGCTGACGCCCGGCCGCGCGCTCGCATTGAAGGTCGCGGGGGCCGCGCGCATCGATCGCGTCACGGCCGGAGCGCCGCGCGAGCTCGAGGCGCGCGTGTTGGCCGCCGCGACGGTCCCGCTGCCGGACGCGGGCGAGCTCCTGGACGTGGCGCGCGCGCGGGAGAACCTCGCGGCCGGCGAGTACGACCTCGTGCTCGTCCCGCCCGTGCCCGGGCGCGCTCCGCCGGTGACGGGGGTGCGGCCGCCGCTCGACACGATCGTCGTGCTCTGGCTCGACGCCGGCGCCGCGCTCGCGAGCCGGCCGTTCGCGCGCCCCGTGCTGCTGGCGCTGCACGAGCTCGAGGACCTCGCCGCGGGGCTCGCGTGGGGCGGCGCGCCGCCCGCGACGCCGCGCCCGGACGAGGTGTGCGCGCTGCCCGCCGGCGAGCCGCTCGAGGCCGAGCCGACGCTCGCCTGGCTCGTCGTGCGGGAGCGCGACCGGCCGCGGCTCGCGCGCGCGCGCTTCGCGGAGCGCCTCGCGCGCGCGACGCGCGGGAGCGAGTGGGCGCAGCTCGCCTCCGGCCTGGCGCGGCTCTACGCGGCCCAGCGCCCGAGCTCGCCCTTCGAGAGCCCCGCCGAGCGCGTCGAGCTCGACGCGGCAGCCCTCGACGAGCTGCGCGCCGCGGCGCTCGCCCGGCGGCCCGACGAGCTGACGCGCGCGGTGTGGAACGCGCTCGCCCGCGTGCTCTCCGGCAAGCGCGACGTCGAGCGCATCGACGCCTGTCTCGCGCCGCTCGCGCGCGCCCACCCCCCGTGGAAGGAGCTCGAGATGGCGCTCGCGCGCGCTGACCTGGAGGCGCTCGAGCCCGCGCGCGCCGTCGAGCGGCTGCGGGCGCTCGTCGCGGCGGAGCCGGGCGACCTCGAGCTCGCCGGGCTCTTCGCAGAGGCGCAGGCGCAGGCGGGCGACGCCGCGGGCGCCGCGGAGACGCGGCGCAGGATCGAAGCGCTGCGGGGCGACGAGTAGGCGCAGACGAAAAAGAAAAGTTACGCCGCGACGCGCACGCGAAGGAAGAGTTCAACCTTCGCGAGAAACCGCGTACGTTACGCGCCCTAGGGGGAAGTCCGGAGAGGGGGTCCTGCCGTGCCCGCGATCGCTGCTGCTTTCTTCTTCTTGTCCTTTTCTTCATGGACGCCGCCGGCCCTCGCCGTCCAGTCCTTCCACGGCCAGAAGAGCCCGCATGCCGACGGCGGAGGCTGGCGCAAGGTCGAGCTCTGGAAGGAGCGCCTCGTCCACGCGGACAGCGTCCGGCGGCTCGACCTGGTCCTGGCGAACCGCGCGGCCGTCCAGGGCGGAGGCCCGCGGCTCGACGAGCTCCGGCGCGAGATCCTCGCGGCGACCCAGGGCGCGCCCATGTCCCACGGCGTGCTCGAGAGCGAGTACGTCCAGCTCACCCTCGGCTACTTCGATCTCTCCTACCCCATCTGGTTCCTCCAGGATCAAGGGTACGTGAAGGAGCTCCAGCGGCTCGCGCTCGCCCTCCTGGACCTCCAGCGCGAGTTCCTGGAGTGGACGGGGCTCGCGGCCGCGGCGCGCGCCAGCGAGAGGGTGTCCGAGCCGCCCGTCTGCACGCTGCTCGCCGAGCTGCGCGCGCTGTACGAGGACTGGAAGCCCAAGTTCCTCGCCGCGAGCTCGCTCGACCTGGCCGAGGAGCGCTTCGAGGCCTTCAACGCTGTGCCCCAGGCGAGCTCCTTCGCCGAGTACATGCGGCGCCAGGTCTGGATGGACGAGGTGAAGCGCGCCGAGGCGCTCGAGCCCGGTGAGGGCGACGTCCCGTCCGGGCTGGACGTGGTCATGGCGGCGGACTGGCAGAACTTCCTGGCGCTCGCCTGCGGCCTCGCGGTGCTCGACGAGGTCGAGGCGGTCAAGGACGACGGGCGGCGGCTCGCCGACTACGTCTGGTTCGACAGCCTCCCGAGCTGGACCTACTTCTACTGGAGCGAAGGCGAGGGCCCGCTCGCCACGCACTACCAGGTCATGGGCTCGGAGTACGCCTCCACCGACGACGTCCGCGCGTGGGAGCTGGAGACGCCCGGCGTCAAGATGGACAGCGTCACGCAGAAGAAGACCGGCCTCGAGCAGCACCTCGTGCAGCACATCGGCGAGCGCTTCCTGCACATGAACTTCGGCGAGCGCGCCCACCTGGCGGTCCAGAACGGCTTCGCCACCGACCTCGTCTTCGAGGTCTACGACGAGAACAAGGAGAAGTCGTCGGGCAGCGGGGTCTCCAACCAGACGCAGGCGCGCGAGGTGTTCATCCCCGGCGCGCCGAGCGCGGGCGGGTTCCTGCCGCCGATCAGCGCCGAGAACCGCGTCCGCCGCGAGTGGAAGGCGAAGCCGGGTGAGGGCGGCGACCGCTTCGCCTACTTCCTCAGCCACGAGCTGGGGCCCGGCCTGAAGGTCGCCAAGAAGCAGCTCGGCAAGGAGGTCGACGACCACCCCTACTACTTCCCGATCTTCCCGAGCGATGCCAACCTCGACAAGCGCGTCATCTACCCCCCGCTCTTCGCCACGCCCGAGGTCACGCTGCCCGAGTTCTTCAAGGGCGCCCCGTTCGAGGAGTACGCCGCCGACCACCGCTCCGTCTTCCGCGCGTACAAGGTGTACTTCGCGTGGTGGATGCGGACGCACGCCGCGGCGGAGGCCTCCGACAACGCTAGGGTCACGAGCGCCAAGTCGAGCGAGGCGTTCGCCCGCTTCCTGCGGCTGGCGGCGCGCAAGGCGAAGGAAGCCGGACCGCTGTACGTCGGCGACACGATCGGCATCGCGCCCTTCCTCGCGGCCGTCGAGGAGGTCTACGGCATACCGCTGACGGCCGCCGACTTCAGGGACCACGAGCACCCGGGCCTGGAGGCGCGCTGCATGTCGACGCTGGAGTAGTCCCTAGGGGCGCGGGGTGGGGTGCGCAGCGGTCCGGCCCGCCCAGCGCGCGATTCGAGCCCCGGCAGGCGCCGTCCGCGGTAGGCTTGGTCGGGGTTTTCGCACCCCCGCAGCCATGAACCGACCCTTCCGCACGCTGGCGCCGCTCGCCGCCCTCGCCCTGGCCCTCGCCGCGCCCGCGCCGGCCGAGATCAAGGCCTACGACCTGCGCGGCATGCTCGCCGAGGCGGGCGGCTGCGTCTTCGGCAGGATCGTCGACAAGAAGGTGCAGCGCGTCGTCCACCCGCAGGACGGCGAGCTCTACTTCACCTCGATCTTCGTCGAGGGCGAGTGCCTGCTCTCCGGCAAGGAGCTCGCGGTCGAGATCAAGTACATGGGCGGCTTCGTCGACGACGAGCACGGCGCCTACAACTCCGAGGCGCCGAGCGAGGACGCCACGCGCATCGGCCGGCGCGTCGTCGCGTTCTACGGCTGGGTGGACAAGATGGGCGGCGGCGTCTCGGGCAACCAGCTCTGGGCGATGCACGGCGGCCTCTTCACGAGCTTCGAGCGGCGCGGGAGGACCGTGGTCCAGGGGCGCGGCGCGGGCTACGCGATCTCGTGCAACTGCGCGCTGCCGGCGCTGCGCGAGGACGTGCGGCGCGCGGCGCAGCGCGCCAAGTGAGCCGGGGGCCAGTCCGCGAACCCTAGCGCCCGGAGTGGCTCAGCGCGCGGCGCTCCGCGCGCTCGAGACGGCGCGCGGCGCGAGCCTCGTCGGTCTGCCCCTGTAGCAGCGCCAAGAGGACCACGGGGTCGAGGCGCAGGTCGCTCGGCCGCACGTCCGCGAAGCGCTCGCGCAGCAGCTCGCCGATCTTGCACGCGAGGCCGGTGAGCCCCTCGAGAGTCGGGTGCAGGTCGTCCCACTGCAGGAGGCGCAACCCCGGCTCCGCGGGCCACGGGCGGTCGCCGATCGTGAAGCCCGCGCCGCTTTGGATGCGCCCGACGAGCTCGTCGAGCGGCAGCAGCACGACGCCCGGGCGCTCCGCCGACCACGCGCGCACGCGGCGCTCGAGGGCCGCGATCGTCTCCGGCGCGGGCACCTGCGCGGGGAGCAGGATCTTGCCGGCGGCCGCGCTCACGTCGGGGAAGCCGCCGACGACGAGCGGGCACTCGAAGCGCTCGAGCTCCGCGAGCCCGGCCTCGAGCCGCTCGAGCCGCTCCTCCTCGCTCGCGGCGAAGCCGTAGCCGTACCAGAAGAGGAAGTCGACGGCGACGACGAGCGTGGGGCGCGCGGCACGGACCCGCTCGAGCTGTTCGCGACCGCGCGGCCTCGGTGCGAGAAAGAACAGGTGGTCGGCGAAGCCGCGCACCGGCTCGTGCGGCGCCGCCACGATCGCGTCGAGCGCCCGCGCCAGGTCGACGGCGAGGCCATGGCCGCCGGAGACGCTCGCGCCGAGCACGACGACGCGCTCGAGCGGCCCCTCGGCCCGCGCATGGCCCCGCGTTTGCCAGTGCGGCGCGGCGCCCGAGCCGGCGAGCGCGAGGCAGAGGACCATGCCTGGAAACGAGTCGACCCACATGGCTTCGCGGCTATCGTAGGCGAGCCGCCCGGCGCTCTCGACCCCCGCCCAATCGATGAAATCCGACACGAGCGCAGCGCGAGCCGAGCCGCGCGGCGAAGCGCAGCGCGCGCGGGAGCCCCGCGGCGAAGCGCAGCGCGCCCGGTCCATCGGCAAGGCGCTCCTCCTCGCCGTCTGCCTCGCGGCGGTCTTCGGCCGCTCGCTCGCGGGCGATTTCGTCTACGACGACCTGCGTCTCGTCGGCCGAAACCCGCGCGTCACTGGAGTCGAGCCCCTGTGGCCGAGCCTGGCGGCCTCGCACTGGGGCTTCGACGACCCGCTCGCCGAGGGCTCGGTCGGGTACTGGCGGCCGCTGACGGTCCTCGCGCTGCGCGCCGCGTACGCGCTCGGCGGCGGCGCGCCGCTCGGGTTCCACGCGCTCTCGCTCGCGCTGCACTTCCTCGCCGCGCTCGCGGCCTGGCGCCTGGCGCGGCTGCTCCTCGGCGACGGCCGCGCGGCGTTCGCCGCGGCGCTGCTCTTCGCGCTGCACCCCGTGCACGTCGAGAGCGTCGCCTGGATCTCGGCCGTCAACGACCCGCTGTTCGGGCTCCTCGCGCTCGTCTCGCTCGGCGCGTTCGTGAGCTGGCGCCAGCGCGGGTCGCCGGGCGTTCCCTTCGGCGCGGCGCTCGCGTTCCTCCTCGCGCTCCTCGCCAAGGAGCAGGCGATCGCCGTGCTCCCGCTCGCCCTGGCGCTCGACCTCGCGCGCCACCTCACGCGCCGCGCAGGCGACGAGCCCCCGCCCGCGAAGGGAGCGCACGCGCGCGGGTACGCGGCCTGCGGCGCGGCGTTCACGCTGTACTACGTGCTGCGCGTGCTCGTGTTCGGCGACGCGCTCGCCGGGTTCGATCGCACGAACGTGACCTTCGCGATGGGCTGGGCGCGCGCGCTCTCCTTCCGCGCCGAGGTCCTCGGCGGCCTGCTCTGGATCGGCGTCGTTCCGCTCGAGCTGGCCCTCTTCCGGCCGTTCCGCCCCGAGCTGCCGCCGCTCGACCCCGCGTTCCACGGTGCGCTCGCCGTCCTCGCGGCCTGGGCCGCGGCCACGCTGCTCGCGGTACGCGAGCGCGCGCCGCGTGCGACGGCGCTGCTGCTCTTCGCGCCGCTCGCGCTGCTCCCGGTCGTGCTCTCGGTCGACGCCACCGGCGAGTTCCCCTTCTCCGACCGCTACTTCTACCTGAGCGCGCTCGCGGTGGCCGCGGGCCTCGCGGCGCTCGCGTTCCGCTGCTTGCCGGCGCGCGCGGCGTGGGCGGCGGTGGCGGCGCTCGCCCTCGCGTACGGCGCGCGGAGCTGGACGCGCGTCGAGGTCTGGCGCGACGAGGGAACGCTCTTCCGCGCCGCTGCCCGGGAGAGCCCGCGCAGCCCGTTCGTGCAATGGGGCCTGGGCCGCGTCCTGCTCGGCGAGTACCGCGCGTCGGGCGAGCGAGCGCTGCTCTACGAGGCGCTGGTGCGCTTCCTGACCTCGTCGATGCTGGGCGAGGACTACGGCGAGCGCGCGCCGAGGCTCGGCGCAGGCGCGCCGCTGCACGCGCGCGCGAGCGAGCTGATGGAGATCGTCGACACGACCCCGCCGGAAGCGCGCTCGCCCGATCCCACGGTCTGGGTCACGGCGCACGACCGGCTGCAGGCGAACCTGGGGCGAGCCTGGTGCTTCCTGTTCCTCGCCGAGATCAGCGCGCAGCCGGACCGCGACCTGCCGTACCTGATCTTCCAGCGCCAGACGCAGGTCTTCCCGGCGAGCTTCGAGGCCTGGACGGGCCTGGGCGCCGCGCACGCCGCGCGCGGCGAGACCGCCGAGGCGGTCGCCGCCTTCGAGAAGGCGCTCGAGTGCAACCCGCGCTACGCGGAGGCCTGGAACGCCCTCGGCCTGGCGCGCGTCGCGGAGGGCGAGTGGGACGCGGCGCGGGACGCGTTCGCGAAGGCGCTCGAGCTGCGCCCGGGCCACGTGCCGTACATGCTCGACGCGGCGCGCAGCGCGATCGAGGGCGGGCGGCTCGAGCTCGCCGAGGACTGGCTGGCGCGCGCCGAGGCCGCCGCGCCGGACAGCCTGCAGCCGCTCTACGTGCGCGCCCTGCTCTGCGCGCAGCGCGGCGAGTTCGCCCGCGCGCTCGCGCTGCTCGACCGCGTGCTGGCACGGCAGAAGGACCACGGTTTGGCGCACCTGCAGCGCGCGAAGTTGCAGCTGCTGCTCGGCTCGCGCAGCGAGGCCGTGCGCTCGTTCGCGCGCGCGTGCGAGCTCCTGCCCGAGAGCTTCGAGGCGCACTACAACCTCGGCGCGCTGCTGCTCGACGAGCGCCCCGCGGCGGCGCTGCCCTACCTCGTGCGCGCGTACGAGGCGAGCCCGCCGGGCGAGCGGCGCGCGGCGGTGCACGCCGCGCTGGCGACGATCGCGAGCGAGGACCTGGCGTCGGTCCGGCGGCTCGCCGAGATCGCCGAGCGCGAGGGCGAGTGGGCGCACGCCGCCGAGTGGCTCGCGGCGCTCGCGCGCCTGGAGCCCGGCCTCGCGAACCACCGCTACCGGCTGGGTGTCGCGCTGCGCCAGTGCGGACGTCCGGTTGAGGCCTCCGCGCGCTTCGAGGAGTGCCTCGCGCTCGCCCCGGACCACTTCGAGGCGCGCCACGACCTCGGCCTCCTGCTCGCCGGCGACGAGGAGCGCGCCGCCGAGGCGAGCGCGCACCTCGAGCGCGCGCTCGAGCTGCTCGACGGGATCGCGGGCATGGACCCCCAGCGCCGCGAGGCGGTCCGACGCCGGCTGCAGGGGGCGCTGGGGGTGGTGCGGGGGCAGGGGGGGTGATGGGCGTTCTCCCGCCTTCGATCGCCCCGAGTCGGCTCGGCAGGCCCTGGACCGGCCCCTGTGGCCCCGATAAATTAAGAATATGGGCCCAACCCTGAATTATCCCGGTCCCAAGGAAAGAACTCTGAGCGACGGCGGGGGCCGATGAACCGCGGCCCCACGGGCACGCGAATCGCCGGCTCCTCGCGGGCCGGCGAGACCGTTCGCTCCTTCGTCCCCAAGCCCCTCCCCCCGGATCCGGACCTCTGCATCGACGCCGAGCTCCGCGAGGAGCTCGATCAGGCTCTCCTGGCCCTCGGCCGGCTGGACAGCTTGTCGACCCTGCTACCGGACACCTCGCTCTTCCTCTACACGTACATCCGCAAAGAGGCGGTCCTGTCCTCGCAGATCGAGGGCACCCGGTCCTCCCTCTCCGACCTCCTCCTCTTCGAGATCGACGAGGCCCCGGGTGTACCCTTCGACGACGTCCGCGAGGTCTCGAGCTACGTGCGAGCCCTCGAGCACGGCGTCCGGCGGGTACGCGAGGGCTTTCCCGTGTCCGGACGTCTCTTCCGAGAGATCCACGCCGAGCTGGTGTCGCACGGTCGTGGAAGCGAGAAGCGCCCCGGCGAGTACCGAACCTCGCAGAGCTGGATCGGCGGTCCGCGTCCCGGAGCAGCGAGCTTCGTCCCCCCTCCCCCCGACCGCGTGGCCGAGTGCATGGGCGAGCTGGAGAAGTTCCTTCATGACCAGCCCAGGCGAACCTCGACGCTCCAGAAGGCCGCCCTCGCCCACGTCCAGTTCGAGACGATCCATCCGTTCCTCGACGGCAACGGGCGCCTGGGGCGCCTCTTGATCACGCTCCTGCTCGCCTCGGAGAACGTCCTCCACGAGCCGTTCCTCTACTTGAGCCTGTACTTGAAGGCGCACCGCGACACCTACTACGACCTCCTCCAGCGCGTTCGCGCCGATGGGGACTGGGAGGCGTGGTTGGACTTCTTCGTGCGCGGCGTCAGGCAGACGGCAGCTCAGGCCGTCGAATCGGCGCGGGAGCTCGCTCGGCTCTTCGATGCGGACCGGGGCAAGGTCCGGGAGCTCGGCAGGATCGCCGGATCGGCGCTGCGAGTGCACGAAGCCTTCCAGCAGCATCCCATCCAGACGGTGAGCTCGGCGCGAGACCGCACGGGACTGTCCATCCCCACGGTCACGGGCGTGATGAAGGCGCTGCAGGAAGCGGGCATCGTTCGGGAGCTGACCGGCAAGCAGCGCTATCGCGTCTTCGCGTACGGCGAGTACCTGGAGATCCTGAACGCCGGCACGACGGATGTCCCTGCCTGAATGAAGGGCTCGCGCCGAGCGCCGACGATCGCCGAAGGGCAGTAGAATCGACGTTCATGCCGGAAGCTGCCGCTCGCGCCGCGCCGGTGCTGCTGATCGGCGACCCCCGATTGCGGCGCGAGGCCCGACCCGCGAGCTCTGCCGACCCAGGTCTCCCGGCGGACGCGGCGCGGCTCGTCGCGACGCTCGACGACTTCCGCGCGAAGCAGGGCTTCGGCCGCGCGATCGCCGCGCCGCAGATCGGCTGTGACGCGCGCATGCTCGCGATCCGGCTCCCCGGCTGGCCCGAGATCGTCCTGAACCCCGAGATCGTCTCGCGCGGCGCGCGCACGCTGACCCTGTGGGACGACTGCATGAGCTTCCCGTTCCTCGTCGTGCGCGTGCGCCGCGCCGCGTCGGTGCGCGTGCGCTACCAGGAGCTGGACGGGAGCGAGCGGACGACTTCCGAGCTCGACGTCGCGACCTCCGAGCTCTTGCAGCACGAGATCGACCACCTCGACGGCGTGCTCGCGCTCGACCGCGCGATCGACCGCGACTCGATCGTGGCGCGCGAGGTGTTCGAGCGCGACGTGACGGGGTTCCGGGCGCTGGTGGACTTCGCGCCGGGGGACTGAGAGCGTGAGCAAGAAATCCCACGCCAGCCGAGAGCCAGCCGGACGCGCCGTGGCTGGGCGCGGCGACGACGCGGGTTGGCGGAGGAACACTCGGAGCAGCCGCAACGACGCCACGGCGCGTCCGGCTGAGCTCGCAGGCGGCGTGGGATTCTTGCTCACGCGTCTGAGACCGCGCTTCGAGGCGGTCCAGGGGTCGTCCCCTGGAGCCGAAGGGCAGCGGCTCGAGATCCGCCTCGTGCCGCGCACGCGCCGGAAGAGGTAGGCCTCGGCGCGGACGGGGTGCTCCACCGTCGATCACGGCAACCGCAGCCGCACCTCGGTCTCCCCGCCCTCGACGACGTCGACGCGCACGGCCTCGCCGGCGCGGCTCTCGTCGTCGAAACCCGCGGCGCGCACGAGCCAGGCGCCCGGCGCGACGTCCGTGAGTCGGAAGCGTCCGTGCTCGTCCGCCTCCTCCCAGGCGACCTCGATCCCCTCGAGCGTCGAGAGGTGGATCGACGCGCCTGACACGAGCGCACCCACGGCATCTCGCACGACGCCCACCAGCGTCCCCGGGCGCGGGAGCTCGACGCGCACGCCCTCGAGAACGCCGCCGTCGGGGACCACGAGGCCGGTGACGGCGACGCGCGCGAACGGCGCGTCGGGATCCTCGGACCAGCCGCCCTCGGTGACGAGGACGTAGGTGCCCGGCGCGAGGTCGGCGACTTCGAAGGCGCCGTCGTGGCCCGTCGCGGTCCAGTGGTCGCCGGTGGCGTCCTCGGGGTCGTCCGTTCGCGCGAGGTACAGCGAGTGCGCGGCCACGGGATTCCCGCCCGCGTCGACGACGTGCCCGCGCAAGCGGCCCGCGGGGAGCTCGAACGCGAGCTCGCAGCTCGCCCGGTCGGGGACGTCGCGCTCGAAGGAGAGCTGGCTGCCCGCGCTCGTCGTGAGCAGGAAGACGTAGCTGCCCGGGCCGTCGACGGCGAGCTCGTAGGTTCCGTCCGCCGCCGTCCGTGTCGCGAACTGGTGCGGGAACGCGCCGCCGTCGTCGCGATAGGCGCTGACCAGGGCGCCGGGCGCCGGCCCGTCCGCGCGCGTCACGCGGCCCGTCACGCGGATCGGGTGCTCGGGCTCCGTGCCGATCTCGACGTGCAGCGTGGCGCCGGGGGCGAGGTCGACGATGCGGCTCGCGGCGAAGGCCTCCATGAACGCGAGGTCATCGACCTCGTCGAGATCGTCGAGTCGGTCGAAGTCGGGTAGCAGCACGAGCTGCCACCGCCCCGGCGCCAGGTCCTCGAGCTCGAAGCGGCCGCGCGCGTCGGTCAGCGCGTCGCCCGAGTCGTCATCGTCCAGGCTCGCAGCCTGCACGTGACGCCCGGAGACGTCGCCGGCGCGCGGCAGGACGACTCCGGTGATCCTGCCCGCGCCGCGCAGGGTGAGCACGACGCCGTCGCGCACCTCGGCGGGCGCGAGCTCGAGCGCCAGGTCCTCGCTGGGCGCGAAGCCCTCGGCGCGGGCCGTCAACACCAAGCCGCCGGGGGCGAGCTCGAGGTTGAACGCCCCGGACTCGTCCGCTTCGGTCGACTCGCTGGTGAAGTCGTCGGTGTGGGCCTCCACGCTGGCCCGCGGGACCGGCACGCCGGTGGGCCCCACGACGACGCCCGCGACGCGCGCGGCGCGAGGTACGACGAGCTGCACGCCCGCGACGGGCCCGCGCACGTCGACGATCACGGGCGCCGACTCGCCGTGCCCAGCGGCCCTGGCGGAGAGCGCCCACTCGCCCTCCCAGAGATCCTCGAGGACGAAGCGTCCGTCCGCCGCGCGGAAGGTCTCGCGGAGCCGTGTCGCGGGCGCGAAGGCGGAGCCGCCGACCTCGTCCGCGACGACCCGGAAGCGCCCGAGCGGCGCGCCGGTGTCGTCGACGGCGGTTCCCGCGACGCTCGTGCCGGCGGAGAGGACGAGCTCGAGGCCGAGGGCGGGCGGGCGCACTCGCACCTCGCGCGAGCGCGCCTTGCGGCGCTTGCGCTCCGCGCCGCTCTCGCCCACCGGGAGAGCGGACGCGACGACGTCGTAGTCCCGGCCCTCGAGGCCGGTGATCGTGAAGCTGCCGTCGGCCGCGCTCACGTCGTGCGGGACGTCGGTCCACGCCTGCTCGCTCGAGTGCGCCTCGACGCGCGCGCCCAGCGCGGGCCGCCCGTCGGGCCAGCGCACAACGCCCGCGAGCGCGAGGCCGCGGTCGAGGACGAGGACGAGGTCCTCCACGACGTCCCCGTCGGCGAGCTCGCCCAGCGCATGAGGAGTCGCGAGGAAGCCGTCGGCCTGCGCGACGAGGGTCAGCTCGCCCGGGTGCAGACCCGCGAATCCGAAGACGCCCTCCTCGTCGGATACGCTGCCGGTCCCCTGCACCATCCACTCGCCCTCGACCCGGAGCTCGACCCCGGCGACCGGCTCGCCGGCGGGATCGACGACGCGCCCGGCGAGCCGCACGCCGGACGTCAACGCGAGCTCGCACGCCGCCGTCGACCCGGCCTCGACGGACACGTCGTCGACCGAGCCGTCCGCGAACCCGCTCGCGCTCGCGCGGACCTCGTATACGCCCGGAGGCAGCCCGCCGAGCGCGAAGCGGCCGTCCTCTTCCGCCGTCGAGCGCCCACTGAAGTAGCCCTCGTACCCCGCGAACCCGCCGATCGTGGCCACGAGCTGCACGCTCCCCGGCGCGCTCGGCGGTGCGCCGAGCGGGAGGTGGACGCGCCCGGTGATCCTCCCGCCGAGGGCGGGCTCGACGACGATCGACCCCGGCGAGCCCGGCGACCCCTGTTCCACCGGGAGCTCGACGCGCAGCTCGTTCGCCAGGTAGACGTAGCGCGCCTCGATCTGCAATCCGGCGCGCGACGTGCCTTCGGCCACCGCCACGCGGAAGCTCCCGTCGGGCTCGACGTCGACGGTGTGTCGGTCGGAGGACCGCGGCCCGTCAAAGCGCTTGCCGCGCGCGACGACGCGCACGCGCTCGCCCTTCGGTGTCCCGGGCGGAAAAACGACGCGGCCAGTGAGCCAGATCGCGTCCGCGGGCGGCGTGACGGCCGCCGCGGGCTTCGGCTCCGAGGGCCCGGACGAGGCGCGCGCTTGGGGCGACGTGCGCCGCGTCCTTTCGCCGGGGGGCACCGCCGCGAGCTCGGCCGCGGGGCGCGAGCTCGCGCGCTGCGCTGCGCTTTCCGCCAGGAGGCCTTGGGTCGCGGCGGGCCGCAGCGCGCGCGCGGCGAGCCAGCCGCCGATCGCGAGGACCGGGAGCAAGGCTGCCAGGAGGATTGCCGCGCGTCGATTCGTCACGGGTGGCTCCACCCTCGATTCTCGCACGTTTCGCGCTCAGGGCAGCCGCACGCGCACCTCGGACTCCGCTCCGGCCGCGACGTCGACGGGCACGGGGTCGCCGCGGACCTGGCCCTCGGGCGAGGCGCTGACGAGCCAGCGGCCCGGGGCCACGCCGGGGATGCGGAAGTGCCCGGAGTCGTCCGTTTCCTCCCAGCCCTCGACGTACCCTTCCGGCGTCGTGATCTGGACCCGGGCGCCCGGTGCCGGCCTCCCTGCGCCGTCCTCCACGAGGCCGACGACCGTCCCCGGTCGTGGGACCACGAGGCGCAGGTCCTCGAGGGCGCCGCCCTCTTCGAGCTCGAGGCCGCTCACCACGATGCGCGCGTGGCGCGCCTCCTCCCCGCTGAACTCCCAGGTGGTCTCGCCGTCGGTGAAGAGAACGTAGCGGCCACCTGGAATGTCGATGAGCTCGAACGCGCCGAGCTCGTCCGTCTCGGCGTGGTGCTGCTCGTACGGCAAGTCGGGGTCCGCCGGGCTCGCCAGCACGGTGTGCCCGGCGATCGGTGCGCCGGCCTCGTCCACGACGTGGCCGCGCATGCGCCCGGCGGGGAGCGCGAAGTCGAGCGTGAAGAGCGCCTCGTCGGGGATGTCGCGCTCGAAGGGCAGCTCGTCGTCGGGGGAGGTCGCGAGGAAGAACTCGTAGCTCCCTGGACCGTCGACGGTGAGCTCGTAGCTCCCGTCGGCGGCCGTGCGCGCCGTGAACGATCGAGCGTAGGGCCCCGTGCCGGCGAGCGAGGCCCCGACGACGGCTCCGGCGACGGGCGCGGCGGCGCGGGTCACCCGTCCCGCGACCCGGATGGGTTGCTCCGGCTCGGCGCCGAGCTCCACGTGGGCGGTCTCGCCGGGGGCGAGGTTGACCAGCGACCGGAAGGAGCTGGCCTCGACGTATCGGAGCTCGGCCGCTGCGTCGAGCTCTTCGTCGCTGTCGAAGTCGGGCAGGAGCCACACCACCCTTTTTCCCGGCGCGAGCTCCTCGAGCTCGAACTGCCCGTCCTGATCGGTCACCGCCCGGAGCCAGTCGGTGCCGTCCAGGAGCTGCGCCTGCACGTCGCGTCCCGCGACCTGGCCAGCGCCCGGCAGGACGACGCCCGTGATCCGCGCCGCCGCGACGAGGGTGAGCACGAGCGCCGCGCGCTGCTCGCCCGGCTGGAGCTCGAGCACCAGCGTCTCGCTCGGCGCGGAGCCGTCGGCGACCGCCTCGATCGAGACGAGGCCGGGCTGCAGGTCGGGCAGCCCGAACGCGCCGGCGTGGTCCGTCCGCGCGTGCTGCACGAAGTCCTGGCACCGCACCTCGACGCTCGCGCCCGCGACGGGCGCGCCCGCGGAGTCGCGTACCACTCCCGAAAGGCTCGGCGCGCGCTCGAGGACGAGCTCGACTCCCGTGGCCGGCGCGCGCACGAGCTCCTGCCTGCACCGGAAGTAGGAGCGCGGGTCGCTGCCGCTCGACGGCGGGGCGCCCCGACGCGCACGGGCCTCGACGTCGTGCTCCCGCGGGTCCAGCCCCGAGAGGACGAACCTGCCGTCGGCGTCGGACTCGGCGAGCTGCACGTGGTCCTCGAAGTGCGCGCCGCGCGGAACGGCGCTGAGGTCCGCGCTCTCCGCCGGCCGGCCGTCGGGCCAGCGCACCGTGCCCTCGATCGCGAGGCCTCGCTCGAGCACGAGGACCAGGTCGAGGACGGACTCGCCGGTGGCGAGCTCGCCGAGCGGGAGCGAGGTCTCGAGGAATCCGTTCGCGCGCGCGCTCAAGAGGAGGTTGCCGGGCTCGATCCCGCGCAGGTCGAACACGCCGGCCGCGTCGACGTCGCCCTGGCTCCGCTCCGTCCACTCGTTCTCGTCCGGTCCCACCTCCCAGACGACTAGCCGCGCCTCCCACCGCGCCTCCCCCGCTTCGTCCGTGACGCGCCCGGCGAGCCGGATGCCGGCGCGAAGCACGATCTCGCACGTCACCGAGGCGCCGGCCTCGACGCGAACGTTCGTGATCTCGGTGTCCGCGTGCTCGTCGGAGTGAGCCGCGACGCTGTACAGGCCAGGCGCGAGCGTCCTGAAGTCGAAGCGACCTTCGTCGTCGGGCCGCGCTTGGGCCAGGAACCGGTCGCGGGGCGCCTCGCGCCCGAAGAGCCGGCCCGAGTGGGCCACGAGCTCCACGCCCTCGAAGCCGTCCGGCTCCGCGCCCGGCGACAAGCGCACGCGCCCCGCAAGCCGCCCGCCGAGGCGCGGCTCGATCACGAGCGGGCCGGTGTGCTCGGCGAGCTCGACCCGCACGACCTCGGGCCAGTAGAACCAGCGCGACTCGAGCTGCACGAGGGCGCACTGCGCGCCCTGCACGACGGCCACGCGGAAGCTCCCGTCGCGGGCGACGTCGACGACGTGCCGCTTCGGGGACGACGGGCCAGCGAAGGCGATCCCGCGCGCGACGACGCGCACGCGCTCGTCGGGCGGTGTACCGGGCGGAAAGACGACGCGGCCCATGAGCCAGATCGCGTCGGCGGGCGGCGTGAAGCCCGCGGCGGCCTTCGGCGCGGCGGGCCCCGACGGCGCCCCGGTCTCGGCCGAAGCGCGGCGCGCCTCGCCGAGCGGCACCGCGGCGAGCTCGGCTGCCGGGCGCGAGCTCGCGCGCGCCAATGCGCCGTCCGCCGCGAGCCCCTCCGCCGCGGCGGGCCGCAGCGCGCGGAAGGCGAGCCATCCGCCGACCCCGAGAGCGAGGAGCAACGCCGTCGCGAGGATTGCTGCTCGTCGGGTCGCCATCCGTTCACCTCGCTCGCGATGCGCCGGGTCCCGCGCGCGGCACCACCAGCAACAGGTCCTCGATCGGTCCGCGCACGACGAGGTGCTGCGGCGTCGACGCCTCGTGGTGGGTCGCGCGCGCGGTGACCGTCCATTCACCTTCCCCCAGGCCCTCGAGGACGAAGTGGCCGTCGCTGCCGCGGAAGAGCTCGCGCACGCTCGCCGGGCGTTCGTACTGGCGCTTCGCAGCCTGCTCCGCGACGACGACGAAGCTCAGCGGCGCGGCGCCCGTGTCGTCGACCACCCTGCCCGAGAGAGTCGCCCCGACATCGAACACGAGCTCGAGTGCCGCAGTCGGCGCCTTTGCCCGCTCCTCCCGCGAGCGCCAGGTGCGGACCTTCTTCGAACCGGGACGGGCCGCAGCGAGCCCGTCGGCGAGGATGTCGTAGCTGCGTCGTTCGAGGCCGGTGATCGCGAAGCTGCCGCCCGCGCCGGCCCGCGTTTCGTGCACGGTGCGCGGCTCTCGATCCCCTTCGCTCGCGCGGACCGTGACCCGCGCGCCGACGGCCGGCCGGCCGTCCGGCCAGCGCACCGTCCCCTCGATCGCGAGCCCGCGGTCGAGTGCGAGCGTGACGTCCTCGAGGACCTGTCCGTCGGCGAGCTCGCCGAGCGAGCGCGAGGCCTCGAGGAACCCCTTCGCCCGCGCTTGCAGCAGCGTGACGCCGGGAGCGACGCCGCGCAGGTCGAAGCGGCCGTCGCGCGTCGGAGAGCGATGGGTCCGTGCCGCGCGCCGTCCGTCGGGCCGTTCGACCTGCACGGCGAGCTCGAGCCGCGCGTCGCGGATGGCGTCCCCCTTGGCATCGGTGACGCGCACCCCGAGCCGCACTCCCGTCGCGAGCGCGAGCTCGCACGCCGTCGAGGTGCCCGCCTCGACCCGCACCTCGGGGAGTGCCGCGTCCGTGTGCTCGAGCGCGCGCGCCGAGACGGCGTACACGCCCGGAGCGAGGGCGCCGAAGTCGAAACGACCCTCGCCGTCGGGGATCGCTTCGCGCCTGGAGAGCTCGTCGATCGGGAGGATCCGACTCGAGCCGACCCGGAGCACGACACCCTCGAAGCCGGTACCGGGCGCCCCCTCCGGCAAGCGCACCCGCCCGGCCAGCCGCCCGCCGAGGCGCGGCTCGATCACGAGCGGACCCGAGAGCGAGGCGAGGTCGACGCGCACGACCTCGGGCCAGAGGAAGTAGCGCGACTCGAGCTGCACGAGGGCGCGCTGCGCGCCCTGCACGACGGCCACGCGGAAGCTCCCGTCGCGGGCGACGTCGACGACGTGCCGCTTCGGGGACGACGGGCCAGCGAAGGCGATCCCGCGCGCGACGACGCGCACGCGCTCGTCCGCGGGGGTGCCCGGGGGAAAGACGACACGGCCCTCGAGCCAGACCGAGTCCGGCGCGGGGACGAAGGCCTCGTCCGGCGGCGCCGTAGCGACCGCTCGCGCCGCGGCGTCGCTCCGCGGCGGCGGACGGCGATGCGCGCGCTCCTCCGTCGCCTCGGCCGCGGCGAGGGGCGGGTCCGTGCGCGCCGGCTCGTCCGCGGCCGCGAGCGAGGCCGGCTCGGTTTCGACTTCCGCCGTCGCGCGCGAGCGCGAGACGAGCCCCCCCCCGATGCCGAGCACCAGGATCAAAGCCGCCAGAAAGAGCGCAGCGGGTCGAGCTCCCATGACTCCCACCGTGCGCGGGCGGTAACGGACCCCGCGCACCGACCGCTACGATACCCGCCCTGCGCGACGGCGCGAGCCCCCATGACAGCTCCCCCGACCGACGTAGAGCCCGCCGGCGTCGGCTCGAGCCCCGCGCGGCTGCTCGCGGCGCTGCTCGCGCTCTTCGCGGCGCTCGGGCTGTGGAAGGTCGGGCGCGGCCACGACGGCTTCGACTTCTACCAGTTCTGGGTCGTCGGGCAGGCGGTGTCGGAGGGTCTCGTGGACGACGTGTACGACGACGCGGACCGCGCGAAGATGGGCGCGGTCTTCCACGAGCGCGCGCGCAGCGCGGGCGCGGGATCGCGGCGCGCGAACGTCGCCGAGCGGCGCACGTTCATCAAGACGTGGTCGACGCCGTTCCTGTACACGGCGTTCGGCGCGCTCGCGAGCGGCGACTACGAGCGCGACTACACGCGGTTCCAGGCGCTGTGCCTTGCGAGCACGATCGTCGCCGTCCTGCTCCTCGCGCGGGCGTTCGGCTGGCGCATGCCGGCGGCGCTGCTCGCGCTCGCCGTGCTGCTGCAGTCCTTCACGCCGCTGCTCGCCGATGTGCGCGCCGCGAACGTCAACCAGGTGCAGCTCCTGGGCGTGACGCTCTGTCTCGTGCTCGCGGGCCGGCGCGCGGCGGCGGCGCTCGTCGCCGCGGGAGCCGTGCTCGGCCTCTCCTGCGCGTTCAAGCCGAACCTGGGGCTGGTCGTGATCGTGCTCGGCGGCCTCGAGCTGGCGCGCCGCCGCTGGAGTCGGATCGGCCTCCTGGGCGCGGGCCTCGCGCTGGGCGCGGGGGCTGCGGTGCTCGCGTCGGCAGTGCACTTCGGCGGCTTCGGCGCGTGGCTCGACTGGGCCGCGTTCCTGCGCGAGGCGCTGTACGACCCCGAGCGCGCGATGACCGTCGCGCACGGCAACGCCTCGATCGACCGCCTCGTGCTCGAGGCCACGGGCGCGCGCGTGGGGACCCTCCTCGGCCTCGTGCTGCTGGTGCTCGTCGGCCTCGTGCTCTGGCGCCGGCGGTGCGCGGCGCCCGCGCTGTCCGCGCCGCCCCGGCCATCGGGGGCGCCCGAGGCTCCGGGGGCCGCGCTCGAGGTGGGCTGGCTCGTGGCGCTCGCGCTGTGCGTCGGTCTCCTGATGGCGCCGCTCACCTTCGGCCACTACTACGTCTTCGCGATCCCGGCCGTGCTGTACTGCCTGCGGCCGGCCGCCCCGGCTGCCTCGGCCGGCGCGCGGCACGCCGTCGGCGCCCTCGCGCTCGCCGCCTTCTTCGCGCCGCAGCTCCTCGCCGGCTCGGGCGCGCTCGCCGAGATGGGCGAGCTCAAGGGCTGGCTCTTCTCGGCGACGACCGCGGTCCTCTTCGCGACGCTGCTCGCCTCGGCCCCGCTCGGCCCGGATCAGTCCGCGTAGCCCAGCGCCCGCATCTGCGCGCGCTCCTCCTCCGAGAGCTCGATCTCGCCCCGTTCCGCCGCTCCCGAGCGCTCGCGGTAGCGCTCGGCCCGCTCCCGGAAGCGCGCGAGGGCGCCGCGCAGCTCGTCCGGCGCGTCCGTCCCAGCCCCCGGCCCGAGCGGCGCGAGCTGCGCCTCGCCCAGCGGCAGGTAGTCCGCCTGCGTGTAGGGGTTGTGCTGCTCCCAGAACCCGGTGTCGGAGAGCGGGCGCGCGTCGGCGCGGGCGTACCAGCCCGGCCACCCCGGCGGACTCCCGCCGAACGCGGCGCGCTGCGTCACGCTCTCGGCGTAGCCGAACGCCGCGCCTGGCTCGCTGCCTTCCTCGAGCGCGCGCGCGAGGCTCGCGCTCTGCTGCCGATCGGCGTCCGCGAGGCCCAGCGCCTCGAGCGCCGTCGCGAAGACCGCGACGTTCGAGACCGGGCCCTCGAGCACCGTCCCGGGCCGCACGCGCGGGCCCGCGAAGACGAGCGGCACGCGCGTCTGGTCGAGGCCCAGGCCATGGCCGTGCGCGCAGTAGTAGCCGTCCTCGCCGAACGCCTCGCCGTGGTCGGCGGTGATCGCGACGAGCGTCTCGCCGGCGATGCCGAGCCGCTCGAGGGCGTCGAGCACGCGCCCCAGGTGCTCGTCGAGGTAGCGGATCTCGGCGTCGTAGCGGCGCACGTACTCGGCGAGCCGGCGCTCTTCCCCGAGCACCTGGTACTCGGGCAGCTCGCCGTGGCCGGCGTGCGTGTCGCCCGCCGCGAGCACGAGGTCCTCGGTCACGCTCTCGCCCGCGAAGGCCTCGTCGAAGGGCGCCGGCGGCGCGTACGGCCCGTGCGGGTCCTGGAAGTGCACCCAGAGGAAGAAGCGCCCGCCCGCGAGCTCGGCGAGCCTCTGCAGCGCGGCGCTCGCCGTGCGCTCGGCGATCTTCTCGCGCGCCGGCCGGCCGGGCTCGGCATCGGGGAAGCGGTCGTCGTAGGTCTCGAAGCCCTGGGCGAGCCCCGAGCGCCGGTGCAGCACGGGGTTGCTCACGATCGCCGCGGTGCGCATGCCGGCGGCGCGGCAGTGCTCGGCCAGCGTGACGAAGGATCCTTCCAGCGCGAAGCGGCTGTTCTCGTGGCCGACGGAGTGGAAGCTCGGGTAGAGGCCCGTGAGCAGCGAGGCGTGCGAGGGCAGCGTGCGCGGCGAGGCGGAGAAGCCGAGCTCGAAGCGCGTCCCGCGCGCCACGAACGCGTCGAGCCGCGGTGACGTCTCGCGCTCGTAGCCGTAGCACGAGAGGTGGTCGGCGCGCAGCGTGTCGATCGTGACCAGGAGCAGCGACCGCGCGCGCGGCGCGCTGCCGCTCGAGCACGCGGCAAGGAGGAGCACGAGGCTCGCCGCGGGCGCCGTGGTGATACCGAGCCGCCTCACCCGACCTCGATCGCCGCCGCCGGGAACACCGGCCCTTCCACGCAGCACTTGGCGACGGGCCAGGCCCCGAGCGGCCCCTCGGGCCGCGTGAACACCGCGCAGCCGTTGCAGATGCCCACGCCGCAGCCCATCAGGGTCTCGAGCGAGAGCCAGCACTCGAGCTCGAGCGCGCGCGCGCGCTCGGCGACCGCGGCCATCATCGGCTCGGGACCGCAGGCGAGCAGGCGCACCGCGGCCGGGAGCCGGCCGGCGCGCAACTCCTCCTCGAGCGCCTCGACGACGTTCCCGTGGAAGCCGCGCGAGCCGTCGTCGGTGGCGGCGAGCGTGCGCGCCCCGAGCGCGGCGAAGGCCTCGAGCTCGTACAGCATCCCGGCCGTCGCCGCGCCGTAGATCAAGGTCAGGTCCGCCGCGCGCGCCGGCCGCGCGCCGTCCATCCCCGCGAGCGCCTGCTCGATCCCCATGTAGAAGGGGACCGACCCGATGCCGCCCGCCAGCATCGCCCAGGGCGCGCCGGAGCCGTCGAGCGTCGGCCAGCCGAGGCCGAGCGGGCCGATCGCGCGCAGGCGCGTCCCCGGCGCGCTCTGCGCCAGCGCGCGCGTGCCGCGGCCCACGATCTTGAGCAGGAACTCGAGGCCGCCGTCCTCGAGCTGGCGATAGATCGAGAACGGCCGCGGGATCGCCGGCGAGAGCCCGTCCTCGCGGCGCAGCATGAAGAAGCGCGCGGCGCGCAGCGCGGGCAGCGGCTCGGGCGGATCGAGGCACAGGACGGCGCCGTCGTCGCCGCTCGGGCGCACCTCGCGGACCGTGGCGAGGAAGGACCGGGCGTCGGGCGGCGGCGCGGGCATGGGCACAGATCGTAGTGTCCCGCTCTGGAGGAATCCGGCGCGAAGCCGGCGAGTTCGATACGTTGTCGCCGTGAAGAGCCCTGTCCTGCTGCTGGTCCTCGCCCTCGCGCTCGCCGCCGCGTGTCGCTCCAGCTCGCCCGGCGCCGTCGAGGCGCGCTCGCTCCTCGGCCCGGAGCTCCGGCGGCCGGAGATCCCCGAGGATCGGAGGGCCGAGCTGGAGGCGAACCTCGCCGCGGCGCGCGCGGCGTGGAAGGCCGACCCGTCGGAGGAGAACTGGATCTGGGTCGGGCGCCGCCTCGCCTACCTCGCGCGCTACGGCGAGGCCGTCGACTGGTACACGCAGGGGCTCGCGAAGTTCCCGCAGAGCCACCGGCTCCTGCGCCACCGCGGCCACCGCTACATCACGCTGCGCCGCTTCGACAGCGCGACCGCCGACCTGCGGCGCGCCGCGGCCCTCGCGGCCGGCGTCCCCGACGAGTGGGAGCCGGACGGCGCGCCCAACCGCTACGGCGTCCCGCGCAGCACGCTGCAGTCGAACATCTACTACCATCTCGGGCTCGCACACTACCTCGGCGGCCGGTACGAGGCGGCGCTCGCCGCGTACGAGCGGTGCCTGGACTACTGCACCGAGAGCGCCGACATGTGGGTCGCGACGGCGCACTGGAAGTACATGACGCTGCGCCGGCTCGGCCGGCACGAGGCGGCGCGCGCGCTCGTCGCCGGCGTGCAGCCCGACATGGGCGTGATCGAGAACTTCGACTACCTGCACCTCCTCTCGATGTACGCCGGGCGGCTCGAGCCGTCGAAGCTCGTCCGCGACCTCGCGGGCGAGGGCGTCGCGGACGCGACGGTGCTCTACGGCGTGGCGAACTGGTCGCTCGCCAACGGGAACACCGATCGCGCGCGGCGCCTCTTGCAGGTCGCCGTCGACGGAACCGCCTGGGCCGCGTTCGGCCACATCGCGGGCGAGTTCGACCTCGCCCGGATGCACCTTTGATGGCGGGCGCCGGTACGGGCGAGCGCCAGCTCGGCGGCGCGTGGATCGCCTGCCTGCTCGCCCTCGTCTCCGCCGCCCTCGTCGGGCACGCGCTCCTCTACGGCTTCTTCAGCGACGACGCGTACATCCTGGCGCGCTACGCGCGCAACGCCGCGCGCGGGCACGGCTTCGTGTTCAACGTCGGGGACCCGGTCGAGGGGTACACGAGCTTCGCCTGGACGGCGATCGCCGCATTCCTCGGCGCGCTCGACGTCGACTGCGCGCGGGCCGCGCGCGCGATGTCGCTCGCGGGCGCGCTGGGCTGCGTCTGGCTCGCGTACCTGGCGGCCCCGCGCTTTGGGATCGAGCGCCGCTCGCCGCTGGCGCTGCTCGCGCCCGCGGGCCTCGCCGCCAGCGCACCCATGGCGTGCTGGGCGCTCGGGGGGCTCGAGACCCCCGGGTACGCGCTCGCGATCCTGGGCGCCGTCTTCGTCTTCGCGAGCGAGCGGCGCACGCTGCGCACGCACGCCGCGGCGGGCGCGCTCGCCGGGCTGTGCGCGCTGGCGCGGCCCGAGGGCGTGCTCGTCGGGCTCGTGTTCGTGGCGTGGACCGCGCTCGACCGACGGGAGCTGCGGCGCGGGCGCGCCCTCCTCGCGCTCGCTCTGCCCTTCGCGGCACTCGTGCTGACGCACCTCTTCTGGCGCCGCTGGTTCTACGGCGACTGGCTGCCCAACACCTTCCACGCGAAGGTCGGGACGCGGGTCGATCAGGTGCAGCGCGGCCTCGTCTACGTCCTCGACGGCGTCGAGGCGAACGGCGGGCTGCTCGCGTGGCTCCCGCCGCTCCTCGCGCCGTGGGCCCTCGCCGCGCCGCGCGGCGCGCGCCTGGCGAGCGCGGTGGCACTCATGCTGATGGCGGGCGTCGTGCTGGTCGGGGGCGACGGGCTGCCGATGGTCCGCTTCCTCTTGCCGGTCTTCCCGCTGTGGCTCGCGCTCGTCGCCTTCACCCTGCGCGCGCTCCTCGCGGCGGCGTCCCGGGCGCGCGACGCGGCGGGGCCGCGGGCGCGCCTGGCGCGCGCGGCCGCGGGCCTCGCCGCGCTGGCGCTCGGTGCCTCGCTCGCCCTGCACCCGACCAGCGACGCGGGCTTCGCCAACTACCGCGAGCACCACGCCGACCTCCCGAAGTGGCGCGCGGCCGGCGAGTGGCTCGCGGCGAACGCTCCGCCCGGCGCGTCGCTCGCCTGCGTGCCCGTCGGCGCGGTCGCCTACTACTCGGACCTGGTCGTGCACGACATGCTGGGGCTGACCGACCGCCACATCGGACGCAAGGCCATGCCGATCGGGGGGGGCTGGGCGGGGCACGAGAAGCACGACGGGCCGTACATCGTCTCGCTCGCGCCGACCTACCTGTTGCTCGGCAACGTCCAGGTGCTCGACGCGCCGCTGCCGCTCGAGAGCCCTTTCTTCTGCCGGCCCCCGGCGAAGGCGGTCCAGGAGCGCGAGCGGGACGTCTGGAGCGACGTCATGCGGCGCGAGTACCGGCCGCGGGTGGCGCGCCTCGCGGATGGCACCTACCTGCACTTCATGGTGCGCAAGGACGCGGCGCCGCGCTGACGCGGCCCCTGACGCAACCGGGCCCCGCCGCTATCCTCTCAGGCTTTCCCACCACTGTCCATGTCGCTCCTGATCCTCGAGGACCTGAAGAAGCACTACGGCGCGCAGGAGGTCCTGCGCGGCGCGTCGCTGACGATCGACCCCGGTGCGAAGATCGGCATGGTCGGGCGCAACGGCGGCGGCAAGACGACGCTCCTGCACATGATCACCGGCGAGGAGCTGCCCGACTGGGGCCGCGTGGTGGTCAAGAAGGGCGCGCGCCTGGGGTACGTCCCGCAGCGCTCGAGCTTCGCGCCCGGCGTCACGGTGCGCGAGCACGTCGAGGGCGGGCTCGAGGACGTGCGCCGGCTGATCGCCGAGCTCGAGGACGCGGGCGAGCGCATGGCGGATGTCGAGGGCGAGGAGCTCGAGCGCGTGATGCGCGAGCACGACCGGCTGACGCACCGGCTCGACGAGCTCGGCGGCTGGGAGACCGAGCGCCGGGCCGAGACGGTCATGAGCGGAATCGGGCTCTCCGCGGGGTTCTGGGACCGCGAGGCGCGCACGCTGTCGGGCGGCGAGCAGAGCCGCACGCTGCTCGCGCGCGCGCTCGTCGGTGGGCACGACCTGCTCCTGCTCGACGAGCCGACCAACCACCTGGACCTCGAGGGGATCGAGTGGATCGAGCGCTACATCGGGGAGCTCGAGACCGCCGTGCTCGTCGTCAGCCACGACCGGCGCCTGCTCGAGAACGCGGTCGACTCGATCGTCGAGCTCGAGCGCGGACAGCTCAGCCGCTACGCCGGCAACTACTCGCGCTACCTCGCGACGAAGGCCGAGCGCCACGCGGCCGAGCTGCGCGCGTACGAAGTCCAGCAGGACTTCCTCCGCAAGGAGGAGGTCTTCATCAAGAAGCACATGGGCAGCCAGCGCACGGCCGAGGCGAAGGGCCGGATGAAGAAGCTGCGCAACGTCGAGCGCCTCGAGCGCCCCTTCCACGACGTGCGCCGGCCGAGCATCCGGCCGCCCGAGGCGGCGCGCGGTGGCGAGCTCGTGCTGACGGCCGAGGGCCTCGCCGCCGGCTACGGCGACAAGGTGCTCTTCGAGGGCGTCGACCTGCGCGTCGGCCGCGGCCAGCGGCTGGGCGTGGTCGGGCCCAACGGCGCGGGCAAGACGACGCTGCTCGAGATCCTCGCCGGCCGCAGGGCTCCCCTCGCGGGCCGGGTGATCCCGGGCCACGGCGCGGTGTGCGCGTTCCACGACCAGACGACGTCGGGGCTGCGCGCCGACCGCACGCCGTTCCTCGAGATCCGTCTCGAGCACCCGGGGATGGACGACGGCGAGGTGCGCGGGCACCTCGCGCGCTTCCTCTTCCGCGGGAACGACGTCGACAAGCCGGTGAGCGCGCTCTCGGGCGGCGAGCGCGCGCGCCTGGCGCTGGCCAAGCTCGTGCTCTCGAAGCCGAGCTGGATGGCGCTCGACGAGCCGACCAACCACCTCGACCTCGCCAGCCGCACCGCGCTCGAGGAGATGCTGGGCGAGTTCCAGGGCGCGCTCGTCTTCGTCAGCCACGACCGCGAGTTCCTCGACGGGCTGTGCAACCACATCGTCGAGGTGTCGGGCGGCCGGGTGCGCGAGTACCGCGGCAACTACACCGCATGGCACGAGCACAAGGAGGCCGAGCGCCAGCGCGCGGTCGGGGAGCGCGCCGAGGCCGTCGCCGTCGAGAAGAAGAAGGCGCGCGAGAAGGCCGAGCGCGCGGAGCAGAAAGCGACGAAGAAGGGCGCGCCCAAGCGCAAGGCCAAGAACCCGTACAAGTTCGAGAAGCTCGAGAAGCGCATCATCGCGCTCGAGGCGCAGCTCGGGGAGCTGCACTCGGCGGTCGCCAGCGAGGCGGTCTACCGCGACCCCGAGCGGCTGAAGGAGACGCAGATCTCGATCGCCGAGGTCGAGCACGAGCTGGCGCAGGCGAACGCGGAGTGGGAGAGCTGGGGCTGACGGCCCGGCGCGTGCGATCGCGCGGGATCGACCCGCGCGCTGGCGTACACGCTCGAAGTTGGCCGGGTTGAACCGTGCGGAGAGGATGTCAGCGGCGTGACGATCTGATCGCCGACCCTCGCAACCCTCGTGTTCTCCAGCAGCACCGAGACTGCGCCCCGGCGCTCCGGCCATCCACGCGACCAGGAGCTGACGAGGGCTGACGGCTCCGCGCCCGCGTGCGAGAATCGCCGCGGGGCGTTCTTCGGGGTGTCCTGAGATGCGAACGTGAAGAAGCGGACGGCGCTCGTCCTCCTGGCGGCGATCCCGGCGGTCGGGGTCGCCGGATGGATGGCGTCGAGCTGGCTCGCGCGGACGAAAGCCCGCGGGGTCGCGACTCCGGTCGTGGAAGAGCCTGCCGAGCCCGCGACCGGAGAGGTTGGGCTGGTCGTCGTCCGGGAGCCGGCCGTCGGGGAACGCCAGGTCGCGCCGCCGCCGGAGCCGCAAGCGGCGCAAGCGACGTCCGTCCCGGGCGAGTTCACGCCGCCCGAAGGCTCGATCTGGATCGAGGGTCGCGTGGTGTTCCCGCCCGGCACGCCCGAGGACGAGGTCGCGAGCGTGACGGCGCGCGGACACGATTTCGAGCGCGGGCGCCGGACGCACACCGTCGACGTCGCGCCCGACGGGAGCTTCCGCGTCGCGGTCGCGGCGGGCTCGCCGCGGGCGTGGCTGAGCGTCGCGGGGCGCTACCTCTTCTCATGGAGGAGGGCGTCCGCGGTCGACGTGCGAGCCCCGCCGCCTCCCATCGAGCTCGAGCCCGAGCTCGGCGGGCGGATCGCCGGCACGCTGCGGCTGCCCGCCGGCGCGCCGGGCTCCGCGCTCGCCAGCGCGCGCGTCTCCGCGCTCGACCGCGACGCTCGCGACCGCGTGCGCGGACCCCTGCGGGTCGCGGAGCTGGAGCCCGATGGGCGCTTCGCTCTCGACGCGCTGCCCGAGGGGGTCTACGACGTCGCGGCCACTGCCGATGAGCTCGCGGACTCTCCGGTCGCCGAGGTCACGGTGGCGCCTGGCGCGACGATCGAGCAGGACATCGCCCTGACGGCGGGCGCGCGCCTCGCCGGCCGCGTGACCGACCCGCTGGGCAACCCGGTCGAGGCGACGGTAATCAGGCGCCTCGAGGGAGGCTGGAGCGGGCTCACCAGGACGGACGAGGACGGCACGTTCGACGCGCGGGGCGTGCAGCCGGGCGAGACGACGCTCGTCGCCCACGCGCCCGGCTGCGTCGACGGCGAGCTCGGGCTCGGCGCGCTCGTCGACGGCGAGGTGCGAGTCGGCCTGCTCCTCGTCGTCGATCCGGGACTCGCGGTCGCGGGCGAGGTCCACGGGCCGGACGGCGCGCCGGTCGATGGGGCGCGCGTCGAGCTGCGGCTGCGGCGCGGCCTCGGACGTCACTTCGGCGAAGCCGACGCGAACGGGAGGTTCCGGATCCAGGGCCTCGAGCCTGCGACCTACCTCGCGCGCGCGAGCGGGCGTCCGACTCTCGAGGGGCTCGAGCGCGAGGGCGGCGAGCGCGGGCCGCGGAGGTGGACGGAGGTGATCGAGGTGAGCCCGCCGACCGAAGGGCTCGTTCTCACGCTGTCCCCGGGAACGGCGGTCGCGGGGACGGTCGTCGACGACGCGGGCGCGCCGCTCGAGCGCTTTCGAATCCAGGCCGAGCCGCTCGAAAGCGAGCCCCTCGGCGGCGCGCGGGTGCTCGAGCGCTTCCGCGACCGAGGTGGCAGGTTCACCCTCGAGGGCCTGGGCGACGGCGCCTGGCTGGTCACGGCGACGGCCGACGGCCACGGGACCTCCGAGCCCAGCGCGGTCGATGCCCGCGGCGAGCCGATCGATCTGCGCCTGGTCGTCCCGCGCGGCGCCAGGCTCGCTGGGGTGGTGCGCGACGCGCAGGGCGAGCCCATCCTCGGCGCGCGCGTCGTGCTCCGCACGATGAGCGTCGCGGCGCTGGGCGAGCTCGCCTGGAACGAGCGCACGAACCGCACGAACCTCGCGGGCGAGTTCGAGCTCGACGAGGTTCCTCCGGGCACGGTGACGCTCACGGCGAGCGCGCCGGGCGACGCGCCGAGCGCGGAGACCGAGCTCGAGCTCGCGCCGGCCGAAGAGCGCAGGGGCGTGGAGCTGACCCTCGCGGCCTCGGGCGGCGTGATGGGCGTCGTGATCCTGCAGGGACCCCTGCCCGAGGACCTGCACGTCGAGGCGACGCGCGCGAGCGGCGGCGAGGTCGCGAGCGCGCGCGCCGACCGCTCGGGCCGCTTCGAGCTCGACGACCTCGCGCCGGGCACATGGCAGGTCGAGCCCGCGCTCGACCTCGGCGCCGACGATTCCGCCTTCGTCGCGGTGGTGAACGCGAGCCGCACGGTCGAGGTCGAGAGCGGCCGGACGGTCGAGGTCGCGCTCGGCGGGCCGCCGCCCCACCCGATCCAGGTGCGCGGCGCCATCACGCGCGGCGGCGCGGGCGTCGCGGGGACCCTCGTGCACGGCCTGGCCGAGCGGGGGTCCGCCGGCTTCCCGCGCGGTTTCGCCGCCCGCACCCAGGCCGACGGCAGGTACGAGCTGACGGTCGGCGGCCCGGGTCGCTACGTCTTCTCGATCGGCTCGCGCTGGGAGCTGGACGCCCGGTTCACGCGCGAGGTTCCGGACGAGGCCGTCGTCGCGCTCTCCTTCGACCTGCCGGCCGGTCGTCTCGCCGGAGTCGTCGTCGACGAGCGCGGCGGGCCCGTGCGCGACCAGAGGGTCGTCGCCTCGCGCACGGACGGCGACGCCGAGCCGCGCTCGACGCAGACCGATGCGCAAGGGCGGTTCGAGATCGCCGGGCTCGAGGCCGGGACCTGGGTGCTGCGCACCGAGAGCCCCGACGGCCGGTACGCGCGCGGGCTCCTCGCCGGAGTCGAGCTCGACGAGCGGCGCGAGGGTCTGCGCATCGAGCTCGCGCGCCCGGGATCGGTCGAGGGCGTCGTGGTCGACGCGAAGAACGAGCCGCTGCCGGGCGCCCCGATCAGCGTCACGACGCTCGACGGCGTGGACGTCGACGGCTCCGGCGGGGTGACCAGCGACGCCGCGGGGCGCTTCCGCTGCGAGGGCCTCGCGCCCGGCATCTGGGTCGTGCGCGCCAGGGCGGGCGAGCGCGCGAGCGGTCCCGCGACGGTGCAGGTCTTCGCGGGGCGGGCGAGCGACGTACGGCTGACGGTGCGCTGATATGGAGGCCCTCGAGGGCCGGGCTGGCGGGAGAGGCGACGAAGGCCGGTTCCCGCGCAAATCTCGGTGGCCGCCCACGTAGGGTCTCCGCGATCCTTTCCGCACCCAGGAGCCCGCCGATGACCGTCCTCGCCGCTCTCGCCCTCTCGCTGGCCGTCACCCAGGAAGTCGAGCCCACCCTGGCCGAGCGCGTGGGCGAGCTCGCCCGCCGGGCGATCGACGACACGCCGGCGGTGGGCCTCTCGGTGGCCGTGGCCGTGGGCGACGAGATGCTGGTCGCCGAGGGCTACGGCCTGGCCGAGAAGGAGCACGGCGTGGCGGCCGACGCGGACACGCTCTTCCGCATCGGCTCGATCACCAAGCAGTTCACCGCGGCGGCGGTGATGCGCATGGTCGAGCGCGGGAAGATCGAGCTCGACGCCGACATGCGCACGTACCTCCCCGACTTCGACACGGGCGAGCACACGGTGACGGTGCGCCAGCTCTTGACGCACACGTCGGGGATCCCGAGCTACACGTCCCTCGGCCCGGAGTGGGAGCGCACCATCCCGCTGGAGCTCACGCACGCCGAGCTGATGGGGCTCGTCGAGGGCAAGCCCTTCGACTTCCCGTCCGGCAGCGCCTTCCGCTACGACAACTCGGGCTACTACCTGCTCGGGATGATCCTCGAGGAGGTCGGCGGCAAGCCGTACGCGGAGCTCGTGCAGACCGAGTTCTTCGGCCCGCTCGGGCTCGAGCGCTCGCGCTACGACTCGAACGTCGACCTGATTCCCAACCGCGCACAGGGCTATCAGACCGTCGAGGACGCGGTCGCGAACGACGGGTTGATCGGGATGAGCCAGCCCGGCGCGGCGGGCGCGCTGATCTCGACGGCCAAGGAGCTGGTGCTCTGGCAGCGCGCGCTGGTCGGCGGCATGGTCGTCGGTCTCGACTCCTACGTGGAGATGACGACGCCGCACACGCTCGCCGACGGTTCGAAGACCGGGTACGGCTTCGGGCTCGGGATCCGCGAACAGGACGGCAGCACGGTCATCAGCCACGGCGGAGGGATCAACGGCTTCAACTCGATCCTCAGCTACTGGGTCGAGGAGGACCTGTCGATCGCGGTGATCTCCAACTGCGAGGGCTTCCCGGCCACCTCGTTGCAGGAGCAGATCGTGAAGATCCTGCTGCCCGAGCTGCGCGACTGATCACCGGCGGGAGCGCAGCGCTCGCCCTCACTGGCTGGGGGCGCTCTCCGACTCCCCGCCCAACGAGGCGGCCGGCAGCCCAACCACCATCTCCCCGACGCTGTGTGGCGCCGCCGGGCCGTGCGCCGCCATCTCCGGGACGAGATCCAGGGTCGCGATCCAGACGAGCCCCCCGAGGGTCGCGCCGTAGACGAGGGCGACGGCCACGGCCGATCCGAGGTCACCAATCCTGATCTTCATGCCCTCTCCAGACCCGCGCGGCGCGCGACCGAACGAGGCGAGTTGTCAGGGCCGTGTACGCGGCCTAGGCTCGCTCGCGCCGTGGGGGAAGCGGAGCGGGACGACGAGACCATGCACACCCTGACGCTCATCAAGCGGGCGCAGGGCGGCGAGCTCCCCGCTCTCGAGCGTCTGTTCGCGCGGTACTACACGCGCGTCGGCCACCTCGTCCGGCGGCGGCTCGGGAACCGGCGCTACGAGATCCGGAGCCATGCGGACTTCATGGACTGGCTCGGAGCGATCGTCGAGAACCGCATCCGCAACGCGGACAAGTACGCCCGCCGCGAGAAGCGCGACCGAGAGCGCGAGGTGGCGCTCGAGCACGTCCGCAAGTCCTTCTCCGAAGGCTCGCTCGTGATCGAGCCGTCCGCCGGCCTCCTGCCGCAGCTCGAGCGCATGCTGAAGGCGGAGGAGAAGCGGCTCTTGTGGGAGGTCCTGGAGGAGCTCCCGCCGGAGCACCGGACGGTCATCGTGCTGCGGCACTTCGACAAGGCGAGCTGGGACGAGGTGGCGCAGGCGCTGGGGAAGCCGAGCGCGGACGCGGCGCGGATGCTCTACTCGCGAGCCAAGGTCCAGCTCAAGAAGCGGCTGGAGGAGAGGCTCGCGGATTGAAGCGAGTATCCTCTGCCGCCCATGCAGAGATTCGTCGAAGCCATCCGCAGCGCCCTCTCCGTCGAGACCGGGATCCCGCCGGCCGACGTGCGCCTCGAGCAGCCCAAGGACTCCGACCTCGGCGACTTCGCCTTCCCCTGCTTCCTGCTCGCGAAGGAGCGCAAGAGCCCCCCGCCGAAGATCGCCGCCGAGCTCGAGCCGAGGCTCGCCGCGCGCCTCGAGGCGATCGAGGCCCGGGCCACGGGCCCGTATCTCAACTTTCGCGTCCGGCGCGACGTCCTCGCCAAGGCCGTCCTCGAGGAGGTCCTCGAGCGCGGCGCGGACTACGGCACCTCGGACGAGGGCGCGGGCAAGACGATCGTCATCGACCTTTCCTCGCCCAACATCGCCAAGCCGATGTCGGTCGGCCACCTGCGCTCGACGGTGATCGGCGCGGCGATCCAGCGGCTGCACGACGCCCTGGGCTACACGACGGTCGGGATCAACCACATCGGCGACTGGGGCAGCCAGTTCGGGAAGCTCGTCGCGGCGGTCGACCGCTGGGGCGGCGAGTACGACCTCGAGGCCGACCCGATCCAGTCGCTGCTCGCGCTGTACGTGCGCTACCACGACGAGGAGGAGCAGGACCCGGAGCTGCGCGAGGCGGGCCGGGCCGCGTTCCAGGAGCTCGAGAGCGGCGTCGACGGCCACGTGCGCGAGACCTGGCGCAAGCTGACCGAGCTCTCGCTCGAGGAGTTCGACAAGATCTACGCGCGCCTCGGGGTGTCGTTCGACGAGGTGCGCGGCGAGGCGTTCTACGAGCCGTACCTCGAGCCGACGATCGAGCGCATCCAGGCCGCGGGCGTGACCGAGATGTCGGAGGGCGCGCTGATCGTCGACCTGGAGGGGGTCGAGGGCAAGATGCCGCCCTGCCTCCTGCGCAAGACGGACGGCACGACGCTCTACGCGACGCGCGACCTCGCGGCGCTCTTCCACCGCTGGGAGCTCTACCACTTCGAGCGCGCGCTGTACGTCGTCGGCGGCGACCAGCGCCTGCACTTCCAGCAGCTCAAGGGCGTCCTGAGGCGCGTGGGCGTCGAGTGGGAGCCGCGCGTCGAGCACGTCGCCTTCGGCATGATGCGCCTGCCCGAGGGCCGGATGAGCACGCGCAAGGGGCGCGTGATCTTCCTCGAGGACGTCCTCGACCGCGCGGTCGAGGAGGCGCGCAAGATCATCCTCGAGAAGAACCCCGGCCTCGCCGACCTCGACGCGGTCGCCGAGCAGGTCGGCGTCGGCGCGGTCGTCTTCAACGACCTCAAGCGCGAGCGCGTCAGGGACGTCGAGTTCGTGTGGGAGGAGGTGCTGTCCTTCGAGGGCGAGACCGGCCCGTACGTGCAGTACACGCACGCGCGGCTGGCCTCGATCCTGCGCAAGGCCGAGGCCGCCGGCGAGGCGCCCGCGGCCGAGCGGGCCGACTGGACGCAGCTCGAGGACGCGGCCGCGATCCTCGTGCGGCTCGGGCGCTTCCACGAGACGCTCGCCTCGGCGGCCCGGAACGCCGAGCCGTCGGAGGTGGCGAGCTACCTCCTGGCCCTCTGCCGCGAGCTGAACGCGTGGTACGCCGCGCACCGCGTGCTCGGGCAGCCGGCGGGCGTCAGCGGGGCGAGACTGGCCCTGGTGCGCGCGTCTAAGGTCGTAATCGACAACGGGTTACGGATTCTTGGGGTCGCCGCCCCGCAGGAAATGTAGGGTCGCCGTCAAGCGCCCCTTTGGCGCTTCCGAAAACTCTCGTTGCCGCGCTGGCACCGCCTCCCGCTTCTCGGCTGGGGGAGGAGCCACGCCGTCGAGGAGTCGCAGTCCCCCGGAGGAGCCTCTTGCCCGCAGAGTTCATCCGCGACGTCCCGGACTTTCCGAAGCCCGGGATCCTCTTCAAGGACATCACCCCGCTCTTGCAGAGCGCGGAGGGGCTCGAGCGTTCGATCCGCGGCCTCGCGCAGGCCTTCGACCCGGACTCCTACGACCTCGTGTGCGGCGTCGAGTCGCGCGGGTTCATCTTCGGGACGGCGCTCGCGCTTCACGTCGGGAAGGGCTTCATTCCCATCCGCAAGCCCGGCAAACTGCCGTGGAAGACGGCCTCGGAGTCCTACGAGCTGGAGTACGGCAACGACACCATCGAGATCCACGTCGACGCAGTGAGCGAGCTACACAAGCGCGTGCTGATGGTGGACGACCTCCTGGCGACCGGAGGGACGATGGAGGCCGCCCTCAAGCTAGTGCGCCGCATCGGCGGCCAGCCGGTCGGGTGTGCGTTCGTCATCGAGCTTTCCTTCCTCTCCGGTCGCGAGCGGCTGGGCGACGTGCCCGCTTTCTCGCTCATCACGTACTAGGCGCGAACGATTCGAACGGAACCGAGTCTCGAACATGACCGCGAAGAAGACGGGCACGAAGGGGAGAGCGGCCAAGCGATCGAGCAAGGCTTCCACGAAGAGCGAGGACGGCAAGACCGGCACGAAGCGCAAGAAGACGGCGAGGCAGGCCCAGGAGCCCGTCCCGCTCGAAGAAACCCCCACGGAGGACATCTGGGGCCTGTACCGCAAGGCGCGCAAGAAGGGCGAGGCCGAGAGGGTCGAGGAGCTCCGCAACTGCCTGATGGAGCGCCACTACCCGCTCGTCAGGTACATCGCGGAGCGCCTGCTGCAGACGCTGCCGAAGTCGATCGAGCTCGACGACCTGGTCAGCGCCGGCCTGTTCGGGCTCATGGACGCGATCCGCGGCTTCGATCCCGAGCGCGGCATCAAGTTCAAGACCTACTGCACGACCCGGATCCGCGGCTCGATCCTGGACCAGCTGCGCTCGCAGGACTGGGTCCCGCGCCTCGTACGCTTGAAGGCCGGCCGGATCGAGAAGGCGCTGCAGAAGCTGATCGGCGAGTACGGCCGCGAGCCCACGCACGCCGAGCTGGCCGCGAAGCTCAAGCTGAACCACGGCGAGCTGACGCACGAGATCTCGAGCGCCAGCGCCAAGGCGATGTACTCCCTCTCCGACAAGTGGGAGGACCGCGACGACGACGGTTCGATGGAGAAGGTCGACGTGCTCGAGGACAAGCGCGCGAGCGACCCGATCGGCGAGCTGAACCGCCGCGACCTGATGACCTTCATCACGCGCTCCTTGACGCACAAGGAGCGCTTCATCATCGAGCAGTACTACCAGGTCGGGCACACGATGCGCGAGATCGGCGAGATGCTCGCCTTGACCGAGAGCCGCGTGTGCCAGATCCACTCCAACGTGATGGGCCGGCTGAAGAGCCTGCTCGGGCAGAAGTCGGGAACGCTGCTCATGTAGCGCCCGATGCCCTGGCTCCGAATCGAATCCGGTCGGAAGGGAGAGAGCCGTCGGAAAGCGGGGTGGCCGGCTCCGGTCCTTGGTCGCTACGATTCACTGGGGTGTTGCGTCTTCCCCGCCACGCGCACCTACGTCGAGCGCGAGAGCGGCGAGAGGCGCCGGCACCACTTGCACGAGACCGCGGTGCAGGACGCCGTTCGCCGCGCCGTCCTCGCCTCGGGCATCCCGAAGCGCGCGATCTGCCACACCATCCGCCACTCGTTCGCGACGCACCTCCTCGAGGACGGCACCGACATCCGCACGGTCCAGGAACTCCTCGGCCACAAGGACGTCGCGACGACGATGATCTACACTCACGCCTTGAACCGCGGCCCCGCCGGCGTCCGCTCGCCGGCGGACCGCCTGCTCGAGGGTCGATGATGCCTCCCCTGAAGCTCGTCGTTCCTACGCCGGCCGCCTCGTGCATTGCGCTCGACGCGCCTCGCGGCCCGGCGCGCGGGATTGGACAGACCTGCCCAAGATCGGGTCCGCATCAGCCCTCGTCCGGCCGTATGTTGCGCGAACGCGGCACCTTGTGGCGACGGCCGCGGATCGTCTCCAACCCGAATGGACGGACCTGCACACGGCAAACCTCGGATTATGCAGCTCCGTCCAATACACGTTCGCCAGACAAGATGAGGGTGATGTGTTGGACGCAACCAAGTTCCTGATCGACTTCCAGGATCACCTCGCGCCCCGGCTGGACACCTACGAGCAGGTTCTTTACCTCTACGTCATCCGCCACAGCCGCTTGGTTGACGAAGCGGAAGTCGTGATCGGCTTCAAGTCTGCCCGAGGCGGCATGGCGTTCGGGATTGGAAAGGCCGGCAGTCCGATGTCCGAGCGCGTCTGCTACGAGAAGCCTCGCTCCCTGCAAGAGAAGGGCTTCCTGAAACTGCTCGGCACCGAACACGGTGGGACGAGAGTCCGTGTTCTTCTGCCGCATGAGATTCCTGGGCTGATTCCTGAAGATGCGCTGGCATCCGAAGCGACGCTCGAAGATATGGACTTCTTCACCGTTCCGGAGAACCGCCTCTTGATCCTCAAGCGGGAAAGCAACCGGTGCTTCTACTGTCTATGCGCGCTCGGCGGCGACAACTTCATCGTTGAGCATGTCGTCTCCCGACCCGTAGGGGACAACGGATTCCGAAACGTCGTGGCGGCCTGCCGCCAATGCAACAACCGAAAGGGGCAATCTACGGCTGAGGACTTCCTTCGGACCCTCTATCGCGAGAAGCTGCTCGGCAGGGATGAGCTCGAAGCTCGCATGTCAAATCTCGAACGGCTACGGGCAGGTGATGTGCGGCCTGAGCTGGCGAACAAGCCGATGCAGGCGGACGGGGCTTCGCGCCGCCGCTGATCGGCAACACGCTCGGCCGTGGATGACATGGGAGAGAAGGAGGTGCCGTCGTCGTGAGAGGGCGATTCTTCAAGTACTGGAATCGCGTTCGTTCCGGTTTCTGGTTCCTTCCGGCGGGCATGGCCGGCGTAGCCGTGGCGTTGGCACTCGTGAGCGTCACCGTCGACGAACCGCTGACGGAGTGGTTGGCGCTCAACTTGGGCTGGACGTTCACCGGTGGAGCGGAAGGGGCGAGCGCCGTGCTGGGCATCATCGCCGGATCGATGATTACCATCGCCGGTGTGGTCTTCTCGATGACGTTGGTCGCCCTGTCGCTAGCCTCGTCTCAGCTGGGACCCCGTCTGCTGCGCAGTTTCATGCGCGATTCCACCACACAGGTGGTCCTCGGCACGTTCATCGCCACCTTCCTGTACTGCTTGCTCGTCCTCCGCACGATCCGCCGCGCGGAGGAGGTCGCTTTCGTCCCGCACCTGTCGGTCACCCTCGGCGTTCTACTCGCGGTGGCGAGCGTGGGAGTGTTGATCTACTTCATTCATCACGTGTCAGTTTCCATCCAGGCCAACGAGATCGCCGCGCGGATCGGCAAGGAATTGCTCGGGAGGATCGACGGTCTTTTCCCGGAACACATCGGACGGGGAGCGACAATGGTCCCGACGGAGCCACCCGACGTCGGCTTTTTAGAGGCGTTCGACAAGGACGCTCGGCCAGTCGGCGCGGACGGAGATGGCTACCTCCAGTTCATCGACGGTGCGGCCTTGCTGGCGCTGGCGATGGAGGAGGACCTGGTGGTTCGACTGGAGCGAAGGCCTGGAAACTACGTCGTTGCCAGTTGTCCTCTGGCGCTGATCTGGCCAGAAAGCCGAGCGACCGACCGGCTTGCGGATCAGGTCCGTTCCCTCTTCGTCCTGGGCAACCAGCGAACTTCCGACCAAGACATCGAGTTCGGGGTGAACCAGCTGGTAGAGATCGCGGTCCGGGCCCTCTCCCCCGGGCTGAACGACCCGTTCACCGCGATGACGTGTGTGGACCATTTGGGATCCGTTCTGTGTCGTTTGGCAACACGAGATATGCCGTCGCATTATCGCTATGACCACCAGAATCAGCTTCGGGTGATTGCGCCCGCCAATGCGTTCCCGGAGGTCACGGACGCGGCCTTCAACCAGGTGCGGCAATATAGCCGCTCCAGCGTCGCGGTGACCATCCGCCTGCTGGAAACGATCGCCGTGGTCGCGGGATTCGCACATCGACCAGAGGACCGCACCACGCTCCTACAGCACGCTGAAATGATCGCCCGAGGGGCTATGGAAGGGCTGCCCGAAAGGGAGGACCGCCGGGCCGTGGAAGAGCGCTGCCAGGCGGTAATCCAGTTGTGTAGCGAAGCGGCAGCCTCTTGCCGCTGAGTGCACGTACGTGCGGTCAGTAAGTCAGTACAGTCTGCGAAAGATATGGAGTGGATGTTGGGCTGGCTCTTTGAGTGTCAGCGAGGAGGCCGCCGAACAACAGCATGCACCGGACGGCGCTACGCGCCGCCGCTGATGCTGCTGCGCGTTAGACCGAAGAAGAGCCACGGATGACGAAACCGGCCGTGTACCTCGAGACCAGCGTGATTGGCTACGCGACGTCGCGGCCCAGCCAAGATCTCGTCGTCGCGGCGCGCCAGCAGATCACGCGGGAGTGGTTCACTGTTGGCGCCTCCACCTGCGAGCTGTTCGTCTCGCAGCTCGTAGCAACGAGGCGTCGGGGGGCGACGAGGACGCTGCGCGCGAGAGGGCAGCCTTTCTGCAGGGGATCCCGCGGCGTCGGGTCACGGACGCAGCTGGTGAGCTTGCGGCGCGGCTCGTCGAGAGCGGAGCCGTGCCCCGGACAGCCGCCGAGGATGGCCTCCATATTGCGGTCGCGGCGGTCCACGGCGTAGACTACCTCCTGACTTGGAACTGCAAGCACATCGCGAATGCGACGATGCGCCAGGCCATCGAGCGCGCGTGCAGGGAGGCCGGCTACGAGCCGCCCATCAGCTGCACGCCCGAGGAGTTGATGGATGACGAGCAAGACTGATGATGGGATCGTCGAGGAGATTCGGCGACGTCGGCAGGCTCATGCCGAATCGCTCGGTTACGACCTGAAGCGGATCACCCAGGATCTTCAGCGCCAGGAGAAGGAGTCGGGCGCTCCCGTGGTGGAGCGTTCGCCCCGCAAGCCAGAGGGCGTACCCAAGAGGTCATCGGCCTAACCAGCCGCTGCAGCCGGCCGGCTCCGCCGGCGGCTGAGCGGCAAAACGTTAGGCGTCCTCATCGATTTCCCGCCACAGGGATGTATCACGTGAAGCATGTTGAGAGACATAGAACTCATCGGGTCGGTTGGCTTCGGGCGGCCGTGCTTGGGGCAAACGACGGAATCGTCTCCACAGCGAGTCTTGTCCTAGGCGTCTCTGCCGCGGGAGCGACCTCAGAGGGTATCTTGATTGCAGGGGTTGCTGGGCTTGTCGGCGGCTCCATGTCGATGGCAGCGGGAGAGTACGTCTCGGTCAGTTCGCAGGCCGATACTGAGCGCGCTGATCTGAATCGCGAGAGACAAGAACTGGCCAGTAGCCCAAAGCACGAGCAGGCGGAGCTAACGGCAATCTACGTGACGCGCGGGCTGGATGCGGAGCTTGCTTCCAAGGTTGCCACGCAGTTGATGGAACATGATGCGCTTGGTGCCCATGGTCGTGATGAGTTGGGCATTTCCGATACTCTGGCCGCGCGACCAGTGCAAGCCGCGTTTGCATCGGCCGGCACGTTTGCGGTGGGCGCGGCCCTTCCGCTCCTGATCGTTGTCCTGTGTCCAACTTCTGTCGTTTTTTGGTCCGTCTCAGGCAGTTCGCTCGTGTTTCTCGCACTGTTGGGTTCACTGGCCGCGCGAGCCGGCGGTGCCCCCGTGATTTCCGCCGCCTGGCGCGTCACTTTTTGGGGCGCCTTGGCAATGGCTTTGACGGCTGGAGTCGGGGCGCTCTTTGGGGTAGTTGCTTGAGTTCCGCGGTTCCCACGAGCGCGACGCCTAACGACAGCATGCAGCGGACGGCGCTGCGCGCCGCCGCTGATGCTGAGCGCTGGGCAGGCAGAGCGAAAGTGGAGGATCCGGCCCGGGGACGAGGGTGGATGGTCACGATGATCTTGGATAGGATGCTGCCGTGAAGCTGCGGATCTACACCGACACGTCCGTCCTTGGGGGCTGCGAGGACGAGGAGTTCGCGGAACACTCCCTCCGACTCGTGGACAGCTTCGTCCGGGGTGAACGAGTCCTCGTGCTGTCCAGCCTCACCGTGCAGGAGCTTGGCACCGCACCGGCGGAGGTCCGCAGCCGCCTGGCCACCGTCGCAGAAGAGCACGTGGAGCTGCTCCAGCTCGACGCAGAAGCCAGGGAACTCGCAGAAGACTACATCGAAGCGGCCGTGCTGACAGCCAGGATGCGGGCCGATGCGCAGCACATAGCCATCGCGACCGTAGGGCGCGTAGACGTGCTCGTGAGCTGGAACTTCAAGCACATCGTGAACCTGCAGCGGATCCACGGCTACAACTCGGTGAACTTGCGCAAGGGCTACCCGATGATCGAGATCCGGACTCCCCGAGAGGTGTTGTCAGATGAGTAAGACCGAGAAGAAGTTCGACGCGGTCGCGATGATGCGCGCTGCCCGAGATAGGATCTCAGCCGAGATCGAAGGCATGACCCTGGAGGAAGAGTTGAAATGGCTCGCCTCGCAGGAGATCGATGATCCGTTCCTGAAACGACTCCGCGATCGCGCTGCCCAGCAAGCCGATGCAGCCGACCGGCCTTCGGCCGGCCGCTGATCGGCATGGCGTTAGACAGCCCCAATGACAACGCGCCGACGCGCGCGGGGCGGGCACGGGGCAGTCACAGAACGGCGTCGGCCGCGTGTTCAGCATCGAGAAGGCGACTTCTTCGTCAGGAGCGGCCCGGGCACCGTGAAGCTCGGCCCTGACAGTGCGCGCGAGTACATCCGGACGCGGTTCCCTGGGCTCACAGGAGAACGGAAGCCCGATGGGCCATCGAAAGGGGCTGTCTAGCAACAGCATGCAGGGGCCGGCGCTGCGCGCCGCTGCTGATGCTGAGCGTTGGGCGACAGAGGAACGCGGTGGGATGAGCGATGAAGGGAGCGCGCAAGATCTACGGGGAAGACCGTGACGCTGATGGTGCGCGAGTTCGACGTCCTACCCACTGACCAGCGCTGAGGCGGGTCATCAAGATAGTCATCACGCGCGACCGCAATCGTCGGCGACGGATTGCGTATCTGTTCGCGACCGACTGTCGAATGGGCGCGGTGGCGGTCATCGGGTGGTTCGCTCAGCGCTGGATGATCGAGCAACTGTTCAGTGTGGCCAAGACCCATATGGGCATGGAGGCCGCCGAGGTCCGAATAGAGCGCGCTGTGGTTCGTGACGCGACTTTCTGCATGGCCCTGATCACATGAACAAAAAGTTGGTCATATGTCATATCGCATGCAGCCGCTCTCTTGTGTGCCCATTCTCGCAGAAGCTGGCGTCATTGCGCGCAGGAGCCATCGCAAGCTCCATTCTCGCCTCAGGTTTTCGCGCGAGCGGGTCACGTCGAATTGCGCACGACGTTGCCCTGACTGGGGTCCTGGTCGATCACCTCGGCGACCAGCGCCGCCAAGGTATTCGAACGACTCCCTCATGTCCGTCACGCCGCGCGCGACGAAGATCCACCGACGGCGGCGGGCTCAGCATCTCGAGAGAACGCCGACGAGCCCAAGAGCCGCCGCAGCGCTCTTCCTCGAAGCCCGACGGGACGTCGACCGAGACGCTGTTCGACAGCCAGACCTCGAAGCCCGCCGGACGCGGCTCCTCGCGGAGCGCGCTTGGCGGCGGGGCGGGCCGCGGGCCGCGGTCCGCGCTCAACGCCGCGGCCCGCGCGGCAGGAACACCGGCCGCCCGCTCGCCTCGTCGGACAGCTCGCGCACGTCGACGTCGAAGGTCCGCGAGAGCTGCTCCGCCGTCAGGAGCTCGGCAGGAGACCCGCTGGCGTGCAGCTCGCCCGCCTTGAGCAAGAGCACCTGGTCGCAGTAGCGCGTCGCCAGGTTGATCTCGTGCGAGACCGCGACGACCGTGATCCCCTCCTCGCGGTTGAGCTCGCGCAGGAACTCGTAGAGCTCGACCTGGTGCGCGAGGTCGAGGCTCGCCGCGGGCTCGTCGAGCAGGAGGATGCGCGGCTCCTGGGCCAGCGCGCGCGCGAGGTACACGCGCTGGCGCTCGCCCCCGGAGAGCTCGGGCACGAGCCGCTCGCGAAGGTGCGTCACGTCGGCGCGCTGCATGGCGGCGCGCGCGACCTCGAGGTCGCGCGCGGAGTCGAACGGCCAGCGGCCCTGGAACGGGTAGCGCCCCATCATCACGGTCTCGAACGCCGTGAACGGCACGCGCCGCGGCTCGTCCTGCGCGAGGAAGGCGACCGTGCGGCTGCGCTCGAGCCTGGCGACCCGCTCGAGCGCCCGCCCGCCGAGGCGCACCTCGCCGGCGCGCGGGGGCAGGAGGCCGCCGAGCAGCCGCACGAGCGTGCTCTTGCCGGACCCGTTCGAGCCCAGCACGACCGCGAAGCCGCCGGGCGCGAAGCGCGCGTCGAGCGGCCTCAGGTGGAAGCCGCCTCCCGCGTAGCGGTACTCGAGGCCGCGCGCCTCGAGCTCGGGCGTTTCGCGCGCGGGGAGCTCAGAGACCATGACCGGCGCGCTTGATGTTGCGCGTCTTCATCAGCCAGATGAAGAAGGGACCGCCGAGCAGCGCGGTGACCAGCCCCACCGGCAGCGGCGTGCGCCAGAGCACGCTCGCCGCGGTGTCCGCCACCACCAGGAACGCCCCGCCCGCAAGGGCCGAGCACGGCACGAGCAGCCGGTGGTCGGAGCCGACGAGCAGCCGCAGGATGTGCGGGATGATCAGACCGACGAAGCCGATCGGCCCGCTGATCGACACGGCGACGGCGGTCGTCAGGGAGGCGAGGAAGAAGAGCCGCGTGCGGACGCGCTGGACATCGATGCCCATGCGCTCGGCGGTGTCGTCGCCGACCGAGAGCAGGTTCAGGGCGCGGCCGTCGAGGGTCAGCCCGGCGCCCAGCGTCACCAGCACCAGCCCCGAGAAGAGCAGCGTGCGCCACTCGTACAGGTCCGACAGACCGCCGACGAGCCAGCGCATGATGCGCAGCGTCTGATCGCTACCCGTCAAGTACGTGGTGAGCATGATGCAGGCGGCGAAGAAGGTGTTCACGATCACCCCGGCGAGCAGCAGCGTGTCGGCCGGGACGCGGCCCTCCGTGCGCGCGACCAGGTACACGAGGACGATCGCCGCCATGGCGCCGACGAGCGCGAACGGCACGACGAGCCCGATGCCGGCGGCGATCGCGCACACCGCCCCGAACGAGCCGCCCGCGGAGACGCCCAGGATGTAGGGGCTGGCGAGCGGGTTGTGGATCAGCGCCTGGAAGACGACGCCCGCGAGCGCGAGGCAGCCGCCCACGATCACGGCCGCGGTCGCCCGCGGGAGGCGCACGACCGTCAGCTTGAAGAGGTCGCGCCCGACGTCGTCGCCGCCGAGCACGCGGCCGAAGTCGATCGTCGTCGGCCCGACGGCGACGCCGAGGACGAGGCACGCGAGGAGCAGGGCTCCGAACAGAGCGACGGCGCGCGACAGATGGCGCGCCTGGAAGCCCTCCGGGCTAGCTCCCATGGATGACGTCGGCAAGGATGGCCACGCTCGCCGCGAGCCGCGGTCCCGGGCGCGAGAGCGCGGGCACCGGGACGAGCCGCACCTCGAGGCCGACCTTGCGCCAGAAGCGGACGGACTCGTCGACGCTGGCGCCGGTCCCGGTTCCGACGCTGGGGCCGACGCTGAGGTCCACGATCAGCTCGGGGTCCCAGTCGACGATCGTCTCGACGTCGACGTAGGTGAAGTGGCGCCCGGGGTCGGCGTCCGCCGACACGTCGACGGCGCCGGCGGCCTCGATCATCTCGTGGACGAAGCTCGTGCGCGTCGCGACCGAGATCGAGGGGTGACGCTCGAAGACGAGCAGCACCCGCGGCCGCGGGCCTCCGGCGTAGCGCTCGCGCACCGCCTCGATCTGCCCCTCGATGTGTCGCACGAGCGCCTCGCCGCGTTCGCGCACGCCCGCCGCCTCGGCGACGGCCACCAGACCTCGGAGCACGTCCGTCCCCGCCTCGGTCGGCGGGTGCACGACGCGGATCCCCGCGCGCCTCAGGAGCTCGGGCGCGCCCGCGCCCGCCTGCGACTGGAAGGCGAGGACGAGGTCGGGCTCGAGATCCAGGATGCGCTCGACCTCGATCTTGTTGACGTCGCCCAGGCGCGGCAGCTCCAGGGCCGCGGGCGGATGGTCGGCCCAGCGGTCGATGCCCACGACGCGCTCGCCCAGGCCGAGGGCGAAGAGGGTCTCGGTGCACGAGGGGATGAGGCTGACGATGCGCCGCGGCGCCGACTCGGGGACCGCGTCCGCGAAGTCGAGGTCGGGCAGCTCGGGTTCGGGGATGTCGGCGAGGAGGCGTACGCGGTCGGCGTGCGGCGTCCGTCCCGCCGGTGGCCCGCAGGCCACGGCGAGGGACGCCGTGGCGAGCAGGAGCGGGCCGAGCCGGGGGCTCGGGCTCGATTGCATCGACCCGAGATGGTAGCGGCTGGGACGAGCGCGGGCAGCCTCAGTTCGAGAGCACGGGGATCGTCCTGCGCTCCGGCGACCTCTTGGTCAGCCGCAGCTCGAGGACCCCGGCCTTGAACGTCGCCTGGATGCCCTCCGCGGCGACCTCGTCGGACAGCCTGAAGCTGCGCTCGAAGTCGACCGCCGGCTCGAACTCACGCGCGAGGGCGCGCAGGCCGGCCGTTCCACCGGGGCCACCAGGGCGATCGGGCCCATCGGGCAGCGTCCCCGCGCGCTTGCCGCGCACGGTCAGCTCGTCGCCCTCGAGGGCGATCTCCACGTCCTGGAGCGCGACGCCGGGCAGCTCGATGCTCAGCACCAGCTCGCCGTTCGCTCGCCGGAGGTCGCTGTGCGGAGCGCGCACGCGACGGGGGGTGGTCTCGGAAGCGTTCTTCATCGCTATGCCTCCATCACGGCGATCTGCCGCGGCTTGTCCGCTTCGGCGCGCGGAAGGCGAACGGAGAGGAGCCCGTCCTGCATGCGCGCCTCGACGCCCTCGGTCTCGACGCGGAAGGGGAGCGAGAAGCTGCGCTTGAACACGCGCTCGGCGCCGCCTTCCGCGCCCGGGCACGTGCCGCTGAGCGTCAGGACGCCGTCCTCGACCTGGGCTTCCACGTCCTCGGGCGAGAATCCGGGCAGCTCGACGTCGACGAGCACCTCGTCGTCGCTCGCGTGGACGTTCGCCCGCGGCAGGGGGGTGCGCTGGCCCGTGGCGAAGCCCCGGTACCAGCGATCCACCTCGTCCTGGAGCCGCCGCACGTCGCTCCAGGGATTCCAGACCACGGCATTGCCTAGCGTGTTCCAGACCATGGGATAGGACCTCGTTCTCGTGATTCGGTCGAAACTCCCGCCGGTCCATCCGGCGGGGACGTCGGTCGGAAGAGCAAGGTCGGTGCCAGCATCGCGACCGGAGCCACGAAACGCTGTAAGCGGCTGCTGGAACAGCGGTTGCAGAGAAGAGGGCCGCGCGGTCTTTCCCCCGCGCGGCCCCACGGAAGCGCCAAGTTGGCAGCCGCTAATGCCGTTTCGGCGCCCCATCCCTGCCGGAGCGGCAGTCACTGCCGCCAGTAGTCCACCAGCCGCTGCACGGCCGGCGCGGAGATCGACTGCACCCCCTCCACCCAGGGGTCGGTGTCGGTCCGCAGGAGCCCCGAGCCGAGACGGAAGACGTCCACCACGCCCGTGCCCGCGCGCGGGCTCGGGATCGCCGCGAACAGGTACGCGGGCGACTTCGTCGCGCGCGAGGCGAGCGGCGGCTGGTTGCGGATCAGGTTCTTGCCGTTGCCCGGCCGCCCGGCGCTGGCCGAGAAGTCGCTCACGACGTCGGGCAGCGCTCCGAGGTTGACGAGGTCGTCGAACGCGAGGTCGACGGGGATGCCGCTCAGCCGCTCGGGCCCGATCGAGGCCGCGACGACGAGCTCCATCGAGCGCAGGTTCGGCAGGAGGAAGCTCGCGACGCTGAGCGGGATGCGCCCCGGGAGCGCCGACTCGATGGCGAGCTTGGAGAGCGCCCCCTCGCCGGCGGGACCGGCCGCCCCCGTCGAAAGGTCGATCCGTCCCTCGTGCGCGATCCACACGGCGGAGCGCAGGTCGAGCGGGTCGGGCTGGATCGCCTTGGGCTGGTGGAAGTCGAACGGCGCGACGCCGATGACGTCGTCGTAGCCCCAGCCGTTCACGCCGTTGGGGCCGGACTCGAACAGCGCGACCTTGCCCGCGCGGTCGAGGACGTAGGCGAAGTAGACGTCACGCAGATGGCCGTGCGTCTGCTGGCGCGGCGTGATCGCGACGTCGAACGGGCGGGAGAGCTGGGAAGCGACCGTGTGCCGCACCTCGAGCGAGGCCGCGGACAGGATCGAGACCGTGCCCGCGGCCTCGTTGCACACGAGGACGTCCTCGCCATCCGGCTGCCACGCGATCCCGCGCGGGCCCGCGCCGACCGTGGTGCTCTTGACGACCTGGTGGAACGTGCCCGACGAGGGGTCGATGTCGAGGAAGCTGACCGAGCCCGCGGCCTGGTTCGTGACGGCCAGCGTCGAGAGGCCCGGCGCCATCGCGAGGTCGGTCGGGTCGGCGAGGACGATCCGATCGACGACCGTCATGCGGTTGGAGTTGAGCACCGTGATCTCGCTCCTGGCGCGGTCGATCACGTACAGGAAGTGGCCCACCTGCTGGCGCACGTGGTAGTCCCAGCAGCTCGCCGTGCTCTGCGGCGGCATCGACGGCCCGACGAAGAAGCTGTTCTGCTCGGAGGCGAGGACGCCCGAGGGTGGAAGGCCGGCAGCCGGATCGCCCGGAGAGTACCCCGGCTGCAGCCGGTTGCGCAGCCCGAACGAGATGATCGAGTCGATCGACGTCGGCTCCTGCGCGCCGATCGACGGCGAGATGCACAGCGGCGGGAAGCGCAGCGGCGGCGGGTTCGGGTGCGGCGCGATCGAGATCACGTTCTCGTACCCGCGCAGCTGGTGGCCGCCGGTGAATCCCGAGACGATCGAGGGGACGACCGTGTTCCCGTTGACCATCACGTCGATGAGCTTCTGGCCGGTGGACGCGCAGAGATTGCCGCCTCCCGCCTGGCAGCCGAAGGGCGCCGGCGCGTTGTTGAACGTCCCGTCGAGCGCGTGGCCGAGCATCATGTCGTCGACCGAGAGCAAGAGCGGCGCGCGCACGACGAGGTCGACGAGGTTGCTGTCCTTCGTGAGCGTGAAGACGCCCGCCGAGCCGCCGTCGATCGTGCACGTCCCGGGCTCGAGGGGCGGCAGGAGGAAGGCCCCCTGTTCGCGCACGTTCGGGTTGAGCGGGTACAGCGTGTCGCCCTTCTCGAACGTCGAGAGCGTCGGGTCGTAGGCCGGGTTGCCGGTCGAGCCGCCGTTGCCGTTGAGGTCGATGACCGAGACGCCTGGCTGCGCGCCCTGGCGGCCGACGAGGATGGTGTCGGGCGCCACGGGGGCGTTGACGACGCCCGGGCCCGCGCCGGTGAAGAAGTGCGTCTCGATCCCCAGGAGGTTGGCGTTCGCCGGCTCGGCGAGGTCGCTCACCTGGCCCGCGAAGACTTCGACGTCGACGCGGTCGAACGCCGCGCACTCGAGCCCTCCGGGGCCGGACCCCGGGAAGTGGAAGGCCGGAACGAGCTCGAACGTCGAAAGGTCGAGGACGCTCGGGACGCGCACGGTGAACGGCATCTGCGTGCGCGAGTCGTCGGGTCCGAAGGAGAGGTGCAGGGCCGAGCTGAGCCCGGGGATCGATCCGTCGTCTAGCGGCCCCACCGACAGCGGCTGCACGGGCTCGCTGAAGCGGACGAGGACGGGCGCCAGCGGGTCGACGTCGGTCTCGCCGGAGCCGGGCGTGACCTGCGGCCGCGCCTCGGGCGCGGGCGAGCTCGCCACCTCGGGCCGCAGGACGTCGGCGCCGACCGTCGTGCTGGCGAGCGCCGGCGACTCGAGCGCATCACCTGCGAGCGAGCGCACGCCCGTGCCGACGCGCACGGCGATCTGCTTGCCTGCCGGGAAGGTCTCGAACGTCGAGAGGTCGCCGTCGGAATCGGCGACGAACACGAAGCTCGCCGGCGCCACGAGCCGCGCGCTGCCCTCGAACGTGGAGCCGGTGCCCGGGAACCCCTGCCCGGGGCGAGCGCCGTCGACGTCGACGGCGCGCGTCGCTTCGCCGGCGAGCTCGACCCAGCGTTGCATCTCGAGCCGACCGGCGCTCGGGCGCAGCACCGGCGTCGCGCCGTCGAGGAACGCCCGCCCGGCGAGCGGGAAGGCCTCGCCGCTGACCGGGTCCTCGGCGAGGACGGCGATCGTGCCCGTCAGGCCGCTGGTCCCGGCCGCCTGCGAGTCGAAGATCGACGCAGGATCGACGGCGGACGTGAACCGCACGACGAGGAAGTGGTTGCCGGGCGCGCCCGTCGGCAGCACGGCCTGCGCGGAGAAGCGCGTCGGCGGCAGGACAGGGTTCTCGGGACGCAGGTGGTCGAGCAGGTCCTGCTCACGGGTGATCGAGACGATCTCCCCGGTCGGATCTCCATCGTCGTCGAGGCGGCGGATCGTGTGCGGCAGGATCGGTCCGTTGCCGTTGTCGATGTCGGCGACGCCGAAGCGCCCGGAGCCGGGACCTCCTCCCCCGCCACCCGGGCCGGATCCTCCGGAGCCTCCGCACGACGCCAGCGCGCCGCCCACGAGGATCACTGCCACCGCCGTTCGATCGGTACTTGAGCAATGCATCTCCAGCCCTCCGCGCACAGCGCGCCTGACGCGCGAGTCGGGCTCGCACGTTCGATTGGCAGCCCGCGCCGACCTGGACGGAGGAACGGGCTGCGGATTCGGGTACGACGCGGGACCGGAACAAACACCGTTCCAGCGCTCCGCCGCGGGCAAAGGTTTCGATGCTCTTCCGCCGGGTAGTCGTTACGGGACAGTCACTTGCGCGCGCGCGAGGCGCGCGGGTCCGCGGTCGCACGATTGCGCGCGAGCGTTCGAGGCCGCACGATCCGCGAGCCGTGAACGACGACCGCGAGCCGCGCTGCCTCTCCTGCCGGCACTACTTCGTGACCTGGGATGCGCGGCATCCGCGCGGGTGCCGCGCGTACGCGTTTCGTTCGACCGAGCTCCCTTCGGCCGTCGTCCTGCGCTCTTCCGGGGAGCGCTGCCGGCTCTTCGAGCCGCGCGCCGAGGGCCGCGACCGCGCGAGAATCCGCGACTTTCGGGGCAGATCGGGGCGCTAGCCTCCCGATCCGGGGCACCCCTCACTGGAGTGCCCCATGCTAGCCACCACGTTCCGCGCGTCGACCTGCGCCCTCGTCCTCGCCGTCCTCACCTGTGCCCAACCCGCCCGCGGCAACGTCGTCATGTGCGGTGGGGGCGTTCCCCCGGGCGTCATCTGCCTGACCCTGAACGTCTCCGACACCGCCGGGGGCGGCCCGCTCGTGGCCGGCCAGGTCTACCACCTGTCGGGCTTTATCAATGTTCCTGTGGGCGAGACACTCACGGTCGAGGCCGGGGCGATCCTCAAGTTCCACCCCGGCGCGACGCTGGAGGTGCGCGGCCGGCTCGTGGACGGCGGGGGGATCTACACCTCGCTCGCCGATGACTCGGCCGGCGGCGACACGAACGGCGACGGGGCGATGAGCGTGCCGGCGCCGGGGGACTGGGACGGGATCGTCTTCTACGCCCTCGCGGACGCGAGCATCGTCGATCTGGCATCGATCCGCTACGCCATCACGGGGGTGGACCTGCGCCAGGCCGACATCACGCTCAGCCGCACGACGGTCACGCAGTGCTCGCGCTCGGCGCTCGACCTCGGCGGCGGCTCGTACCCGCTCGTCCAGAACTGCTCGTTCGCGATGAACGAGTTCGCGGTGGAGGCCGTCCCGATCGAGGCCATCCCGAGCTTCTCGGGCAACACGGCGAACGGCAACGTGCGCGGGGACTACATGCACGTGCCCTCCACCACGATCACCGCGAACCTCACCTTCGGACCCAACAACTCGCCGAGCTTCCAGCCGTTCGTCTTCTGCTCCGTGATCACGGTGCCGCCTGGGCTCTCCCTGAACCTGCTCCCGGGCACCGTGATCAAGTTCGGTGCCGGTCCCTTCCCGCCGCACTTCGGCTGCGGGCTCGAGGGCTTCTTCGTCCAGGGGACGCTCAACGCCGACGGCCTCACGGTCACGTCACTGGAGGACGACACGGTCGTCGGGGACACCAACAAGGACGGCGGCCTGACGACCCCCGCCCCGGCCGACTGGGGCAGGGTCGAATTCCAGGCGGGCTCGAGCGCCAGCGTGCTGCGCAACACGATCTTCCGCTACGGGGGTCAGATCACGAGCGTGCCCTTCATCGGCACGATGGTGTCGCTGAACGCCGACGTCTCCTTCGACAACGTCTCCATCCAGGACGGCCCGGGGGCGGGCATGACCCTCAACGCGAACGCGTTCCCGACCGTGCAGAACTCGAGCTTCCTGCGCAACGCGGGCGTCGCCGTGGAGCGCGTGCCGCTGGGCGCCGTCGCGGGCTTCTCGAACAACTCCGCCGCGGACAACGCCGGCGACTACCTCCGGCTCCTCGGCACGGGAGTCGGGGTCGTGACTGGGACCGCGACGATCCTCCAGGAGAACTCGCTCAACGGCGACGGCCTCTTCGTCGTCGCCGACGACATCCGCATCGACGAGGGCGGCGAGCTGAACCTGGGCGGCGGGGTGGTCTTCAAATGGACCGTCCCCGACAACCACAGCATCACGGTCGACGGCACGCTGCGGGCGGGCGGGGCCGCGCCGGTCGTGTTCACGTCCCTCGTGGACGACGCCGTGCTCGGCGACTCGAACAAGGACGCGGGGGCGACATCGCCCGCGCCCGGAGACTGGACCGGGATCCTCTTCCGGCCCGGCTCGGACGCCAGCGTGCTGGACGACGTGATGCTCCTCTACGCAGGCCAGCGCGAGCAGACCAACGCCGCGCTGACCGTGAGCGCGGCGAACCCGACGATCACCGACTCGCTCGTGCTGCGTTCGGAGACCGCCGCGCTGGGTCTCGGGGGGTTCTCGTTCCCGACCGTCGCCGGCTGCACGTTCTCGGACAACGAGCGCGCCGTGATCGGCGTGCCGATCGCCGCCCTGCCGGGCTTCGACGGCAACACGGCCACCGGCAACACGCTCGGCAACTACATGCTGGTGACCAACGGCGACGTGTCGTTCGGCAGCGGCGCGCCCGGGCCGTGCGCGCTGACGATCAGCCCGCCGAGCGCGCTGGCGCCGGCGCTCGTCTTCGTGCTGGGCGACGACATCGACGTTCCGGTCGGCTGCCTGCTCTCCGTGCTCCCCGGGACGATCGTCAAGTGGCTCGGCGCGTACGAGCTCGACGTGGACGGGAGCGTGCAGATCGGCGCCGGTGGCCTCGGCAGCTCCGTGGCCTTCACCTCGATCGACGACGACGAGATCGGCGGCGACACGCGCAACGACGGCTTCACCGAGGGCACGCCCGGCGACTGGGGGGGCGTGAACGTGAGCGCCGACGGGAGCGTCTTCGACGATGTCCTGGTGCGCTTCGCGGGCCGCTTCGCGCCCTCGGCGGCGTTCGAGATCGTGGGGGGATCCACGGCCCAGCTCACGGGCGTGAGGGTGCTGGACAGCGCGAGCACCGCCCTCGATCTGAACGCGAGCTCGCTGCCGGTCGTGCACGGCTGCCAGTTCGACCGCAACGTGCTCGCCGTCGACGGCGTCCCGCTCCGCGCCCTGCCGGGCTTCTCGGCCAACACCGCGAGCGACAACGCGCTCGGAGACTACCTGCGCATCACGAACGGAGGTGTGACCTTCGACATCCTCATGCAGCCGGCGCAGTCCCTGAACGGCGGGCCCTTCGTCGTGGCCACGAACGTCAGCGTGCTGCCCGGGGTTGAGCTCACGCTGGATCCCGGAGTGGTCTTCAAGTTCGAGGGCAACCGCACGTTCGACGTGCAGGGCACGCTCCTGACCAACTCGGCGCCGGGCGGCATCGTCCTGACGACGCTCGTCGACGACATCGCCGGGGACACGAACAAGGACGGCGCGGACACGGCTCCCGGACCCGGCGCATGGACGGGCCTCGTGTTCGGCACCGACTCGGACGCGAGCCGGCTGGCCGGCGTGCGCGAGCGCTTCGCGGGGGCCTTCGGCGCTCCCGCCGTACGGCTCGATTCGGCGGACATCCTCGTCGTGGACTGCATGATCGAGCGCTCCGGCGGCGACGGCCTGCGGCTCTCGACGAGCTCCAACCCGCGGGTGCGCCGGACCTCGTTCGACGACGGGCTCGGCATCCCGATCAACTTCGCACCGATCACCGCGCTGCCGGGCTTCGAGGACAACACCGCGAGCGGCAACGAGCCGGGTGACTACGTCCGCGTCTCGTCGGGGGCGTTCACGGGTCCGCTGACGGTCGCGCGCCACAACGCGCTCAACTCGAATGGGGTGTTCGTGATGGACACCAGCGTCACCGTCGACGCCGGCGATACGCTCGAGCTGCGCCAGGGCACGGTCTTCAAGTGGCAGGGCGCGCTCCGTGCGCTGACCGTGAATGGCTCCGCGATCATCGACGGTACCGGGCTCGAGCCCGTCGTGTTGACCTCCGTCGCTGACGACTCGGTCGGCGGAGACACGCGCAAGGACGGCGCAGCCACGACACCGGCGCCCGGCGACTGGGACAGGGTGGCGTTCAACCCCTCGGCGGTCCCCTCGAGCGTGTGCCACTTGATCGTGCGCTTCGCCGGGTCCGGGGCGACGGCCGTCGACCTCGACAACGCCCAGTTGCAGGTGAACGCGATCCGCGTCGATCACTCGGGCGGGGACGGTGTCCAGGCTGACGACCACGACGGGGACGCGACCAACTGGGTGGTCTTCCAGAGCGCCGGCGACGGCGTCGACCTGAGGAACGGCGCGTTCGACCTGGTTCACGCCACGGTCACCGGCAGCGGGGGCTTCGGCGTGCGCAGGGCAGCGAGCCACATCGGCGCCCTGCGCAACTCGATCAGCTTCGCCAACCCGGGCGGTGACCTCTTCGGATTCGCGCGCGGCGACGTCTTCTTCAGCGACGTCGATCCGAGCTTCGACGGCATCGACGGGAACATCTCGGCCGATCCGCGCTTCGTGGATGCGGCGGGCGGCGACCTCGGCCTGCAGGCCGACTCGCCCTGCATCGACGCCGCCGACCGCGCGATCGCCGAGGGCGTCGTCAAGGACCACGTCGAGGCCTCGCGCATCCTCGACCACGACCTCGACGGCCGGCTCGGCGCCGACATGGGCGCCTTCGAGCTCGGGGCCTACGTCATGACCTTCGGCGGCGAGCCGCGGATCGGCACGACGATGAGCTTCACCGTGCACGGCGCGCCGCCGGGCCTGGCGATCTTCTACCTCGGCGCGCTCGGCGGGGAGACCTTCCTCGACCCGTTCGGCTTCACGCTGTTCGGTGCGCCGGGCGCGGGCGTGATCCTCGGGGCGCAGCCGGTCGGCGATCCGCTCTTCGTCGACGTCCCGCCGGGCGGGGTCGGCGTCGACGTGCCGTTCGGCGTGCAGGCGCTCGCGCTCCCCGGCGGTCCGCCGCCGGCGCCCGCGCCCGGCGGGGCTTCCGTCCCCGTGGTCGGCGTCCGCCCGCCGGTCTCGCGCGACCGCGGCAGCTTCACCAACCTCTACCGTGGGCGCGTCCGACCCTGAGGCGTCGCTCTCGGCGGACGGACCGGGTCGCTCTCGGGGCCGCGCTATACTCGGCTCCGAGACCGTTCATGGACCCGGCCTCAGCAAGCTCGCCACTCGGCCCCGTCACCAGCACGACCCTGCTGAAGGGCCTCGAGGATCCGGCCAACCAGACGGTGTGGCAGCAGTACGTCGGGCGCTACCGGCCGCTGATCGTGCGCTACGCGAAGAAGCTCGACGTGCCCGCGGAGGAGGCGGAGGACATCGCGCAGGCGACGCTGCTCGCGTTCTCGAAGAGCTACCGCGCCGGCAAGTACGAGCGCGCCAAGGGGCGCCTCTCATCGTGGCTCTTCGGGATCGCCAAGAACGAGATCCGCTCGTCGGACCGCGCGCGGCGCGGGCGCCTGGCCGCGGGCTCGACGGAGGCGGAGGAGGGCATCGCCGCTCTCGCGGCGGAGGACGAGCTGGAGGAGCTCTGGGAGCGCGAGTGGCGCGACGCGGTCTTCTGGGAGTGTCTGAAGCTCGTGCGCAGCGAGGTCAAGCCCGAGACGATGCGCGCGTTCGAGCGCTTCGCCCTGGACGAACGGCCCGCCGGCGAGGTGGCCGCCGAGCTCGGCCTGACGCAGAACGCGGTCTTCGGCGCGAAGCGCCGGGTGCTGGGTCGCATCCGCGAGCTGCTCCCGCTCGTCGAGGACGCCTGGTAGGCGGGCCGCATCCATGGACGGGGAACACCTGGACGACCGCGAGATCCTGAGCTCGCTGCGGCGTGTCGCCGGGAGCAGTGAAGCGCTCGTCGAGCCCGAGCTCCCCGCGGGCGACGCAGCGCTCGCCCGCTACCGCATCGTGGGCCGCATCGGCGCGGGCGGCATGGGCATCGTGTACGAGGCCGAGCAGAGCGCGCCGCGCCGCAAGGTGGCGCTCAAGGTCCTGCGCGCGGGGATCGCTTCGCGGCGCGAGCTGCGGCGCTTCGAGTACGAGGCCGAGATCCTCGCGCGCCTCGACCATCCGCGGATCGCGAAGGTGCTCGAGGCGGGCAGCTTCGACACCGGTCAGGGCCCGCGGCCGTGGTTCGCGATGGAGCTCGTGCGCGGCGAGCAGCTCTCGGCGCACGTCGCCAGGCAGAATCCCGACCGACGCGCGCGGCTCGAGCTTTTCGTGCAGATCTGCGAGGCGGTCCACCACGCGCACCAGAAGGGCATCATCCACCGCGACCTGAAGCCCGGAAACATCCTGATCGACGCCGCCGGAGGGCCCAAGGTGCTCGACTTCGGCGTCGCGCGCGCCGTCGAGCGCGACGCGGGGAGCACCGTACGCACGCTCGCCGGCCAGCTCGTCGGCACCTTGCCGTACATGTCGCCCGAGCAGCTCTCGGGGGACCCGGACGCCGTCGACGTGCGCAGCGACGTGTACGCGCTGGGCGTCGTCCTCTACGAGCTGCTCGCCGGCCGGCTCCCGATCGACGCGGCGGGCCAGCCGTTCGCCGCGGCCGTGCGCGCGATCGAGTCTTCCGATGCACCGCGCCTCGGGACGCTCGTGCCGGCCCTGCGCGGCGACCTCGAGGTGATCGCGGCGAAGGCGCTCGAGAAGGAGCGCGAGCGTCGCTACGACTCCGCCGCGGCGCTGGCCGAGGACGTCCTGCGCCACCTGCGCCACGAGCCGATCACCGCGCGGCCGCCGAGCGGCATCTACCAGCTCGGCCGGTTCGCGCGCCGCAACCGCGTCCTCGTCGGCGGCGTCGCAGCGGTGTTCGTCGCGCTCGTCGTCGGCATCGTCTCCACCCGCGTCCAGGCGCTGCGCGCGGCCCGCGCCGAGGGCGACGCGCGCGTCGCGCTCGAGCGCTCGCGGGCCGACGCCCGCCGCGCCCACATCGCGGCGCAGTTCCTGCAGTCGGTGCTCGAGCAGGCGGACCCGGCGATGACCGTGGGCGACGACCCGTCGATGCGCGACGTGCTCGAGCTCGCCGCGCACCGCGCCGGCGCCGAGCTCGCGGGCGAGCCGGTCGTCGAGGCGCAGGTGCGGACGAGCCTGGGGCGCGCGTACCTCGGGCTCGACGACCTCGCGGCCGGGCGCGAGAACCTCGAGCGAGCTCTCGCGCTCGTCGAGGAGATGTTCGGACCCGACGACCCGGATGTGGCGGGCGTGCTCGCAGGGCTCGCGCAGCTCGCGTTCTTCGAGGGCCACCACGACGCCGCGGCGGAGCACGTCGCGCGGGTGCGCCGGATCGACGCGGTCCACCCGGTGCCACGCGGGGTCCTGGCGGCGTGTGCGCTCACGCTCGGCCGCGCCCATTATCTGGCGAGCTGCTTCGCGCAGGCTGAGCCCGAGATCGAGCGCGCGATCGAGCTCTACGCCACGTCCGAGACCGGGGAAGAGGCGCCCGATAGCGCCGACCTCGGGGGAGCGAAGCGCTCCCTCGCCCTCGTGCGCGAGGCGCTCGGCGACAAGCAGGGCGCGACGACGCTGCTGCGCGAGTCGGTCGCGATCCTGAGCCGCGTCGCCGGCGCGCGGAACCCGCAGACGGCCAACACGCTCGACCTCCTGGGGAGCAACCTCCTGCGCCGCGGCGAGGTGCGCGAGGCCGAGCAGGCGCTGCGCGAGGCGCTCGAGATCCGCCGCGCGCGCTTCGGCGAGGACCACACGGCGACCGCGCTGAGCCTGCGTAACCTCGGCCTGCTCATGCTCGCCAAGGGCGAGCTGGACGCCGCCGAGGAGACGCTGGTCGACTCCGTCGAGCGCCTGCGTCGCGCGGACGGCGAGGAGCACCCCTACACGACCCAGGGCATGGTGCTCGTCGCGCAGGTGATCGCCGAGCGCGGCGGACGGGCGGACGAGGTCGAGATGATCGCGCGCGAGGTCCTCGCGCTCACGCTCGAGCGCACGGGCGCGGACGACCCGGTCGCGGCGACCGCGCTGCGCTTCCTCGGCGGCGCGCTGGCCGAGAGCGGCCGGGCGGACGAGGCGTACGCGGCCTTGCGCGCCGATTTCGACATGTCCGCGCGCCTCTACCCGCCCGGGCACGACCAGCGCGTCGCGAGCGCTCTCGCCTTCGCGCGCCTCCTCACCGAATCGAAGCGCTTCGAGGAAGCCGAGGCCGTGCTGCTCCCGGCGTACGAGCTCGCAGCCGCCGAGCGGCCCGGCTTCGCGCTGACCTCGCAGTTGCGGCTCGCGGCCGCCGGGCTGTACGAGGCGTGGGGCAAGGCGGACGAGGCGCGGCGCTTCCGGCAGCCGTAGCCGTGGCCAAAGCCGGCGTTACGCGCCGACCTCGGCCTCCGCCTCGATCTCCACGCGCCAGCGCGGGTCGAGCAGCCCCGCCGCCACGACCATCGTCGCCGCCGGGTCGACGCCCGCGAAGAACTCGCCGTGCGCGCGCCCGACCGCCTCCCAGTCGGCGGCGTCGACGAGGAACATGCGCGTGCGCACGACGTCGGTCCGGGCGCCGCCGAGCGCCTCGACGGCCGCCACGATGATCTCGAAGCAGCGGCGCGCCTGCTCGTACGCGTCGCCCGCGAGCGTCGTGCCGTCCGGCGCGATCGGGGCGGTTCCGGAGACGCGGATGGTCGCGCCGGTGCGGACGGCGCGCGAGAAGCCGATGGTCTTCTCGAAAGGCGAGGCGGAGCGGTGGTGCTGGGGCATGGGAGTGGGGATCGAGCACGGGCTTGCGCGACGAGCACTCTGCTGGAGGGCGGCGTCCTCCGCGCAGCGCGCGAGCGAGCTGGGGTGAGCACGTGTAGACCTACAGCGGCTTCGCCATCCGGTAGCCGTCCTGCTTCCCGCGGTAGTACCGGTGCAGGATCTGGTCCGCCACGTACCCGCGCTTCCTGTACAAGAGCTGCGCGGCGAGGTTGTCCTCCTGGACGTGCAGGAAGATCCGCGCGAGCCCGCGGCGCCGGGCCCAGGCCTCGGCGCGCCCCAGCGCGAAGCTCGCCACGCCCCGCCGGCGCCAGGCGGGAGCGACCGCGAGGTTCCCGAGGTAGGCGCCCGGCGCCAGCTCCTGCAGCGCGTAGAAGGCGATCGGCTCGCCCGGTGACGCTCGCCGGGCGATCACGCGGATCGTCGTGTCGCGGCGGCCGAGGAAGTCGCGCAGCTCGTGGCGCGACCACGCCGCGGCTCCGGCCGCCGACTCGATCGCCAAGAGGCCCGCGAAGTCGGTGGGTCGGCGGTACGCCCGGTCGACGAAGTCGGACGGCAGGCTACTCTGCCGCCCGGAGGACCCAGTGGTGCGGATCGATCTCATGGTCCTTCGTCTTCAGGGGCAGGGTCGCCTTGCCGTCCGGCATCTCGACGCGCACGACCTCCTTCCCCATGCGCACCTCGATCGGCATCGGGAAGGGCAGGTCGTTCGACGTCTGCCACGAAAGGTGCAGGTCCTTGCCCTGCACCTCGTGCACGAGCCTGGGCAGCTCCGGCTGGCGCAGGTAGACCTCGAAGAACCAGCCGAGGTCCTGGCCCGTGTGCTCCTCGGCGATCGCGCGGATCTCCTCGCTGTCGCTGAAGCGGCACTGGCTTCCATCGGTGACCTTCTCCAGCTCGGGGTCGGGGTACGCCATGCGGCGCAGCGCGACGAAGAACTTCTCGTCGCCGACGAGGAAGCGCAGCGTGTGCAGGATCCAGGAGCCCTTGTAGTACACGTCGTTGCCGGGCGCGCTCGCGCCTTCCTGCGAAAAGGACATCTCCTGCGTCGAGCGCGGCCCGCGCGGCGCGACGGCGCCGCGGTTCCGGATGCGGCGGCGGTTGCCGAGCATCTCGACCCGGTACTCCTCGGGGCCGTTCAGGCGCTCGACGTAGAGCGCCTGGGCGTAGGTCGCGAAGCCCTCGTGGATCCAGAAGTCGTTCCAGTTGCGCGCGGTCACCAGGTTCGCCCACCACTCGTGCGCCATCTCGTGGTGGTGCAGGAAGTCGAAGCCCTGCTGCTTGCCCCAGGGGTTGCCCCGGTACTCGTTGCCGTAGGCGATGATCGTCTGGTGCTCCATGCCGAGGTGCGGGGTCTCGGCGACGCCGTACTTGTCGGCGCGGAAGGGGTAGGGTCCGAAGACGTCCTCGAAGAAGGCGATCTGGCGCAGGACGTCCTCGAAGAGCTCCTTGCCCTCCTTCACGTTCTCGGGCAGCACCCAGTACGTGACCGTGAACGTGTCTCCGGCGACGCTCGCATAGTCCTTCGAGATCGTCTCGTACGGCGCGATGTTGAGCGCGACGCCGTAGTTGTTGATCGGGGTCGAGACGTGCCAGTGGTGCGTGCGCCAGCCGCGCTCGCTGCGCTCGACGCCCACGAGCCGGCCGTTGGAGGCGACGACGAGGTCCCGCGGCACCGTGATGAAGAGGTCCATCGACTCGGGCTCGTCGGACGGCTGGTCCTTGCACGGCCACCAGAGGTCGGCGCCCTCGCCCTGGCACGAGGTCGCGATCCAGGGCTCGCCCTTCTTCGTCCTCGCCCAGGTGAAGCCGCCGTCCCAGGGCGGGTTCTCGGCGACGCGCGGCTTGCCGCCGTACGCGACCTCGACCGCGATCTCGGCTCCTTCCGGGAGGGGCTCCGCCGCGCGGATGCGGATCCGGCCGCCCGCGCGCTCCGACTCGACCGCGAGCGGCTCGCCGGAGAGCGTCGCCGTCACGCTCGCGACCTCGAGCGTCGGATCGAGGTCGAGCGCGACGACCGGCGACGCCGCGACCATCCGCGCGCTCATCGCGAGGCTCCCGTCGATGCGCTTCTCTTCGGGGTCGACGCGCAGGCGCAGCGTGTAGTGCCGCACGTCGTAGCACGACTGGTCGGCCTCGATCGGCGCGCCCGAGGTGCTGCCGCCCCCGTCCTGGAGCCGAGGGGAGAGGGAGCCGACGAGAGCGAGGGCCAGGGCGGTCTTCATCGACCAGGTCTCGCGGAGGCCCCCCGGGCCTCGTTCCAGGAGGAGATGCGGTCGCGGATGCGCCAAAGGCGCAGCGCGCCGAAGAGCGGGTCGACGAGCGCCGGGTCGGCGCCGCGGTAGCGCAGCTCGGAGAGCCGCGCCCGGACCGGAGCGTCCTGCGCGATCGTCGCGAGCTCGCGCGAGAGGAACGCCGATTCCCGCTCCTCCGCCAGCCGGCGCGCGATCCCCGTCGCCCCGCGCAGCGGCAGCTCGGCCACGCGCTCGAGGTCGGCGTACACGCCCTCGAGCGTGCCGAACGCGGCGAGCAGCGCGACGGCCGTCTTGCAGCCCACGCCGGCCACGCCCGGGATGTTGTCGACGCTGTCGCCGGCGAGCGCCAGGTAGTCGACGATCTGCCCAGGGTCGACGCCGAACTTCGCGCGCACCGCGCGCGCCCCGTAGCGCTCGCCCTTCGCGTAGTCGAAGAGCGTCAAGGCGGGCGACACGAGCTGCGCCAGGTCCTTGTCGGAGGAGACGACGACGACGCGGTGGCCTCTGCGTGCGAGCTGCGCGGCCAGCGTCCCGATCAGGTCGTCGGCCTCGTAGCGCTCGTCCACGTACGTCGCGGCGCCGAGCGCGCGCGCGACCTCCCGGCACGCCTCGAGCTGCTCCTCGAGCTCGGGCGGCGGCAGCTCGCGCTGGGCCTTGTACGCGGGGTAGATCTCGTTGCGGAAGCTCGTCGTGAGGCTCCCGTCGAAGGCGATCCCCAGGTGCGTCGGCTGCTCGTCCGCGACGTAGCGCAGCAGGAAGGTCGCGAAGCCGTGGACGGCGTTCGTCGGCCGGCCGCCCGGTCCGGTGACGCTGACGGGGATGGAGAAGTACGCCCGGAAGACGTAGGGGCTCGCGTCGACGAGGTGGACGGTGTGCTTCGGTGCCAAGCTTCGATGGGCCGCGCGCGGCCGCTTCCGCGGTGCATCGTATCGCCCGCGCCCGCCGCCGCGCCTTTCCTGCACGGGTCTTACCGTCAATCCTCGAGCAAGAGGCGGCGCTTCAAGCGGTCGTACTCGCGCGGGATCCGATCCTCGCCGAGCCCGAAGGCTCCGTAGATCGAGCGCACGACCATGTAGCCGGCGTAGTCGGGCGTCTCGCGAAACGTCTCCCAATGGAACTGCAGGGCCTTCTGAGGAAGGAAAGGGTCCTCCTCGAGCTCGTGCGGATCCTCCTCGCGCAAGAGGTAGCCGTAGGTTCCTGGAGCATAGGCCGGCAAGCACCAACCCGACGCTCGAATCAGCGCCCGATCGACGACGACCTCGCGCACCGATGACTGAACGAGCTCTCCGAGCAGATACGCGGCGAGTCGCATGATCGCGACCGTGTACTCGAGGAGCGCGAGAGGATGGATCTCGTTCCGCGACGCGCTGGTCTGGTACATCGCCGCGAGCGAGGCCCAGAACTCGACGCAGCCGTCTGTCCAGACGGTGGTCTTGCGCAACTCGTAGCGCCCGTACTCGATCCTCTCTGACGCGACCTCCGGTCGAATCCCGAGGCCCGCCCCGTAGCCGAAGCTCCAGCCGGACATCCTGTTCCCTGACTTCGACGGATCGACGAGCGCCTCCTGGAGACGCGCGTCCTGGACGTCCACGCGCTCGAGCGGCCTGGGCTCGATGCCGATCCACAGGCCGGGTTCGTCGCGGTCCACGGCTTTCTGCCGGAGTCCCTTCAGACGGCTCGAGTCCTCGTCGCTCGACGTGCCTCCCGAGCGGAAGACCTCCTCGCGCGTCATCGGGCAGATCCGGTGATCGACGCGGATCACGAAATGCCGCCCCCCGCTCTTCAGCTGCGCGAAGGGACCGCGATCGGTCTTCCTGACGTCGAGTCTGAGCGCACTTCTTCCCTCGTGCTCGACCTCCTCGATCGCGATGTCCCCGTCGGCCCCCCACCGCAGCCGCGGCTCGACGACCTCCAGCAAGTGGTTGAGGAGGTTCTCCTTGGCCAGCTCGACGTTCGCCAGACCCTCCACCTCGACGGCGTACCCGCTGTCCTCGCGCACGCCGATCCAGATCGAGCCTCCGTCGGCGTTGAGCATCGCCACGACCTCGCGCGAGATCGAGAAGGGGTGCTTCAGGGCGTCCGCGCCCTTGAACTCGAGGTGCTGGCTCTCGCGCCGACCTAGCGGGACTTCCGTGCCCATTCGAGGCTCCTCTGGATGCAGCCGGCGGGGTCGAGCAAGAACGCGCCGATCGGCCAGGTGGCGAAGTCCTCGGACTCGTGTGGCTCGATCGGACCTCCGTGCACGACGATCAGGCGGTCGACCCCGGCCCGTTCGGCTCCCGAGCGGGACGCGCCCAGCTTCTTGTCGGGGCTCTTGGCGGAGGTGACCTCGATTCCGATCGCGACGTCGTCAAAGTCGAGCACGAAGTCGATCTCGACGTCGTCGTTCTCGCGGTAGAAGAAGTGCTGGAAGCGCAGCTGTCCGCGCAAGGCCCGGAGGTGGGTGAACACCGTGGCCTCGAACACGCTCGCGCGCACACCGGTGTGAGCCATGGGCGACGCGAACGGAGAGAACGCCGGGATGTACCCGTGATCGCCTGCGAAGACCTTCGGGCGAGACCTCAAGGCGCGCGAGGGCCGGTGGAAGCCGCGGCGCAACCCCGGGTGCCAGGGGAGGAGGCGGTTCAGCAGCCAGGCTTGCTCGAGCAGCGCGACCCAGTGCCCGACCGTGCGGTTGTCCGCGCCCAGGTCGCGCGCGCGGTTGCTCGCCGTGAAGACGCCTCCGGAATCCTGCACGAGGCACCGGAAGAGGGCCGTGACGCGCTCGACGTCCACGTCCTCGCGCGAGAGGTCGCGCGCGATCGCGCGGTCGGCGACGTCGCTGCGGACTCGTTCCCAGATCCGCGGGCGGTCGTCACCCGCAGCCAGCTGATGCTCGGGCAGGCCGCCGATCGCGAGGTAACGCTCGAGCGCGCCCGGCGAGCGCAACACCTCCCGCTCGGGCTCCCCGTCGGCGCTCTGCAGGTGCAGCGCCTCGCGGAACGTGAGCCCGTGGATCCGGACCTCGTCGACGCGCCCTTCGAGCGTCTCGCGCGCATCCCGCCGCAGGAGTGCCGCCGCCGAGTCGGTGACCAGGATTCGGTCACGGGTCGCTGGAGGCTGCGCACGGGCGCGGTCGACGAGCTGCTTGAGCGAGAGGTCCCACCGGGGTGCCTGCGTCACCTCGTCGAGGAGCAGCAGGCGCGGCGCGTCCGCCCGGTAGCCCGCAGGCTTGGTCTCGAACACGTCGCGTATCCCCTGCGAGCGGTCGAAGCGGTCGTCCTTGAAGCTGCCGCCCGACCGGAGCTTCGCGGTCCGCCCGGTGTTTCCTCGGCGACGAAAACGCCCTCGGACCCCCCTCGCAGCCTCACTCCGCAAGCTCGAAGCGCTGCCAGACCGAGATCGACTTGCGTCCGCCCTGGTTCTCGGCCGAGCCGTTCCAGATCGCGCAGGCGAGCTGCACCGTCCGGCCGGGGACGAGCTCGAGCTCGCGCCCGACGCGCGCGCGCAACGAGCGCACGAAGACGATCTCCCAGACCCCGTCGACCCAGGCCGAGCTGACGTCGATGTCGAACACGCGCTCGTCGCGCTCGCCGACGGCCGCGGGGCCGCGGCCCTCGATCGACTCGGCGCTCTCGCGCCGCGGCTCGGTCGAGTACGGGACGTAGAACGGGACGTCGGGTACGGCCTCGCCCTCGGGGACGTGGCGCAGGCCGTGCTCGACGAGGTCGAGGAAGCCCGGCTCGGCGCTGCGCGAGAGCTCGCGCCAGTGCCAGATGTTGGTCGGCTGCTCGTGCGATCCCATGCCGAAGAGCGGCGGCGCGGGCGCGCCGGAGAGCTGGACCGCCGCGCCGTCCCCCGGCGTGTCGAGCTCGCCCGCCGCATCGAGCGTCGCGTCCGGCCAGCGCAGCCGCAGCGCCACGTTCCGGCCGTCGTGCAGCGCGGAGACGGTGCACTCGAAGACGGCGTCGTCGCGCCACCAGGTCGGCGCGAGCACGACGCGTACCTCCTCGGCGCGGGACCAGTCCGCTGCGCGCGCCTCGGTGGGAACCCGCTCGACGCGCGCGGCGCCGATCCGGTCGCCGCGGAGGACGTAGCGCTCCTCCGTCCCGGCCGGGATCAGGCTCCCGACGTAGGCGACGACGGCGGCCGTGTCCTCGGGCCCGTAGTCGAAGGCCGGCATCGCCGAGCCAGGCATCCCCGCCCGCACGCGCCACGCGAGCTCCTCGGGCTGGCCGCCGCCCTTGAGGATGCCGGCGGTGAAGTCGCGCGCCCAGCGCACGCTGCCGTCCTCGGCGTACGTCGGCGCGTCGGAGCCGCGCCCGTCGGGCCCGTGACACTGCCCGCAGTCGGCGACGTAGAGCTCGCGGCCGCGGTCCATCACCCCCGTCGAGGGCTCGGCCGGCGGAACCTCGGCAAGCGCCGCGCCAGCGCTCATCCACTCGCGCGCGACCGCGAGCGCCTCGCGCGGCTCCACCCTCTCGGAGCGCAGGGACGGGTCCGTCCGTAGCTTCTCGGCCAGCCCTTGCACGGCGAGCTCGCGCACGTGCCCGGCGAGCGCGCGCAGGTCCGCCTCGGGCATCCACGCGAAGCCGGGCATCGCCGAGCCCGGCATGCCGCGGCGCAGGACGCGCACGAGGTCGGCGTCGCTCGGCACCCCGTTGTCGGTGCTGACGAGCAGGAAGCGCCCCGTGCCGAAGTCGCGCGCCGGCGGGAAGAGGATCGGCGCGCTCTGGCCGTCGCCGCCCCCCTCGAGCCCGTGGCAGACGGCGCAGTGCTGCGCGAAGAGCGCCTCGCCCCGCGCGGAGTCCTCGGCCGCGGGCGAGCTCAGGCAGGCGACTCCGAGCGTCAGTCCACAGGCGAGCGCGAGCTCGACTCGAAGGCGCGTTTGCTTGCCCACTCGGCGTCCTTTCGTCCCGGCGACCCCGCCCTTGGCATAGAGTCGTCGGCGCTCCCCGCTCGGGGAGTACGCACAGGTCCGCAGAGGGCGCGGGGCGATCCACGCAGGGCTTCTCCTCGATGCCGGGGAGCTCCTCGCCGGTCCGGATCAGGAGGTCCACTTCGAGGCCGGACCGAGTCGCGTAGAACCACGGCACGGCCGACGATCGGCTCGTGCGCAGCTCCTTGACGACCTCGGCCACGACGAGGTTCTCGAAGAGCGGTCCGGTGAGCGGCCCGTGCTCGGGCGCACGAGGCTGTACGCCTACGGCGATTGATCGGGCCCTGCGCTACCCCACCTGCTTGCGGAACCGCCCCACGCTCAGCGCGAGCAGCGCGAGGCAGCACACCGCGAGGCCCGTCACGTGCGGCACGAGGTCGAGGAAGTCGGCGCCGCGCAGCACGATCCCGCGCAGGATCTCGATGAAGTACGAGGCCGGCAGCAGGTAGCTCGCGAGGTAGATCGGCAGCGGCATCTCCGCGCGCGGGAACATGAAGCCGGAGAGCAGCACCGAGGGCAGCATCACGAGGAACGCGAGCTGCATCGCCTCGAGCTGCGTGCGCGCGACGGTGGACACGAAGAGGCCCATCGCGAGCGAGGTCACCAGGAACAGGCCCGAGAGCCCCATCAGGAGCGCGACGCTGCCGTGGATCGGGACGCCGAAGAGGTAGACCATCACCGAGAGCACGATCAGCGTCTCGAGGATCCCGACGACGGCGTACGGCGCGAGCTTGCCGAGCAGGAGGCCCGCGCGCCCGACGGGGGTCACGAAGAGCTGCTCGAGCGTGCCGTGCTCGCGCTCGCGCACCACCGCGAAGGCGGTGAGGAACAGCGTGACGAGCTGCAGGATGATGCCGACGAGACCGGGCACGAAGAAGTGCGAGCTCTCGAGGTCGGGGTTGAAGAGCAGCCGCGGGCGCATCTCCACCGGCAGCGCTGCGCGCCCGTAGGCGTCGCGGCTCGGGACGCGTTCGAGGGGCTCCGCGAACGTGAACCCGATCCGCTGCGAGAGCGCGATGCCCAGGAGCTGTGTGGTGTGCAGCGCGGTGTTCGCGACCTGCGAGTCGCTGCCGTCGATCAGCACCTGGACGCGCGCCTGCTCGCCGCGCAGGAGGCGCTCGGAGTAGTCGGCGGGCACGCGGATGCCGACGCGCGCGCGGCCGGACGTCAGCGCCCTTTGGAACGGCTCGTCCGCGGTCACGCGCTCGAGCACGGCGAAGCTGCGGCTGTTCTCGAACGCGTCGATGAGCTCGCGGCTGCGCGCGCGGCCATCGAGGTCCAGCACGACCGTCGGGATGTTCTCGGTCTCCGTCTCGATCGCGTACCCGAAGATGATCGTCTGGATCAGCGGGATGAGGAAGATGAAGACGAGCGTCGAGCGCTCGCGCCGGATGTGCGAGAACTCCTTGAGCAGGATCGCCCCGAAGCCGTGCGTGGGCCTCGCGCGCGCGGGCTTCGCGGCCCGCTCGGTCGGCGCGGGCGCGGCCTCGGCCGGCTGCGCGGAGATCAGCGCGGTCTCCAGGCGCCCCGCTTCCGCCGCGCGCGAGAGCGTGACGAACACGTCCTCGAGGCTGGGCGGGATCTCGCGCGCCCGCGCGGCCGCGGCGCCGGTCGCTCCGGGGCGCCCGGCGGCCGCGTCGTCTTCGGCCACCGCGCGCTCGATCGCGGCGCCCGCCAGCTCCGCGCGCGCGAGCAGGTGCACGCGCTCGCCGAAGAGCGTCGCGTCGACGACGCCCTCGAGCGCGCGCAGCCGCGCGAGCTGGCGCGCGGGCTCGGCGACCGACAGCTCCCAGCGCCGCGTGCCCGCGGGCGTCACGGCGGGCAGCGCCTTGAGCTCCTCGGGCCGCCCGCAGGCGATCAGCTTGGACATGTAGAGGTAGGCGACCGTGCCGCAGCGCTCCGCCTCGTCCATGTAGTGCGTCGTGACGAAGAGCGTCACGCCGCGCCCTGCGAGCTCGAACAGGAGGTCCCAGAGGCTGCGCCGCGCGACCGGGTCGATGCCCGCCGTCGGCTCGTCGAGGAAGACGAGGTCCGGCTCGTGGATCAGGGAGCAGGCGAGCGCGAGGCGCTGTTTCCAGCCGCCCGACAGCGTGCGCGCGAGCTGCGGCAGGCGGTCCGCGATCGAGGTCAGCTCGCACACCGCGCGCTTGCGCTCCTCGAGGCGCTCGGCCGAAAGGCCGTAGATGCGTCCGTAGAAGTCGAGGTTCTCCTCGACCGAGAGGTCGCCGTAGAGGCTGAAGCTCTGCGACATGTAGCCGATGCGGCGCTTGACGAGCTCCGCCTCGCGTTCGGCGTCGTGGCCGAGGACGCGCGCGCTGCCCTCCGACGGCGCGAGGACGCCGCACAGCATGCGGATGATCGTCGTCTTGCCGCTGCCGTTCGGGCCGAGCAGGCCGAAGATCGTGCCCTTCTCGACGGAGAAGTCGACGCCGTCGACGACGGTCTTGTCGCCGAAGCGGCGCGTGAGCCCACGGACCTCGAGGACGCGCTCCGCCACGGCGCCTACCTGGGCTCCAGCACGACGTCGGCCGCCATCCCCGCGCGCAGCCGCTCGAGCCCCTCGCGCAGGTCGACCTTGATGCGGAAGACCTGCTTCGAGCGCTCCTCGGGCGTCTGCACGTTGCCGGGCGTGAACTCGGCCTCGCGCGCGACGAAGACGACCTCGCCCGCGAAGCGCTCGCCGGGGTAGGAGTCGACCGCGACCTCGACCCGGTCGCCGAGGGCGAGGTCGAGGCGGTTCTCGGGCACGTAGGCGCGCACCCAAAGGCGGCTCGTGTCGAGGAGCGAGAGCGCGGGCGCGCCCGCGGCGACGAGGTCGCCCGGCAAGAGGTCGACGGTCTCGACGACGCCCGCGACGGGCGCGCGCACGACGAGCTCTGCCACCTGACGCTCGATCGCGCGCACCGCGGCGCGCTCCGCCTCGAGCGTCGCGCGCGCCTCGTCGATCTCCTCCTCACGGTAGCCGTTCTGCACGAGCAGGAGCGCCTGCTCTGCCTCGGCGAGCCGCGCCTCGGCCTCGCGGATCTCCTCCTCGCGCGTGCCCTCCTCGAGCAGCGCCAGCTCCTCCACGCGCACTTTCACCAGCGCCTGCGCGACCTCGAGCTGGTTGCGCGTCTGGTCGAGCGTCCGCTCGCTCGTCACCCGCTCGCGCGTCAGCGTCTGCGCGCGCTCGAAGTCGAGCGCCGCGAGCTTCTCCTCGGCCTTGGCGAGGTCGAGGCGGGCACGGCCGGTCTCGATCTCCTGTTTCCGCGGGCCGGCGACGAGCAGGTCGCGCTTCGCCGCGAGCTGGTCGCGCCGCGCGAGCGCCTGGGCGATCTCCTCCGCGCGGTAGCCGGCCACGAGCCGCTCCAGCCGCGCCGCCGCCGACGCTGCGCGCGCCTCGGCCTGCTCCTTCTTCTCCGCCAGGTCGAACGGCTCGAGCTCGACGAGCGTCGCGCCGACCTCGAGAGACTGGCCCTCCTCGATGTGCACGCGCAGCACGCGCCCGCCGACGCGCGAGCCGACGCGCACCTCGTCCGCCTCGAGGAAGCCCGAGACGACCAGCGGCCCGGTGCGCTCCTGGCTGTAGCGCAGCCCGAGGTACAGGGCCGCGAGGACCGTGACGAAGAGCACGACGCGTCCGATCAAGGCTCGCCTCCTTCCCGGAAGCCCGCGGATTCTAGCCTCGCCAGGGCCCGCCGGAACGCTCGCGTGCTCGGCGCGCCGGGAAGGAGTGGATCGGCCCGGGCATCTCGTTCACGCTTTTCGAGAGTCGCCAGCTTCCGCGACCGGCGAGCTGTGTCGCGCGGGCGCGATAGGTGCGGGAACGAGCACGCCGTGCTTGCGAGCGTCGGTCAGGTCGAACGCTTCGAACGACGCTTGGAACCATCCCATCGACCCGGCGACCCGGCGACCCGGCCCGCGTCGTCCAGGGCGTTTCGTGCGTGGGCACCGTTCATCGGTCGAGAGCCCCAGTGGGTCGTGCGCGCCGAGGAACCGGGCCCCACCCCCCTGAGCACGAAACGGGGCCCCTGGACGACACCCCCGCTTTGCCCAATCGCCCTGCCGCCCGTACGCTCCCCGGATCATGCCCCAGCCCCCCCTCGCCAGCGCGACCCTCGCGCTCGGCGCCCTGCTCTCCACCCCCCCGACCCCGCAGCAACCGATCGCGAGCCCCGACGCCCCCGTGCTCTTCAAGATGAACTGCGCCCCGTGCCACGGCGAGACGGGCGACGGCAAGGGCTGGACCGAGCTCGACCGCCCTGCGCGCAGCTTCAAGGACGGCGGCTTCTCGTACGGCAACACTCCCGAGGCGCTCTTCCGCTCGATCTCGACGGGGATCCCGGGCACGCCGATGCCGGGCTTCGCGACGGCGCTCGTTGAGGAGGAAATGCGCGCGCTCGCGGCGCACGTCGTCGGGCTCGGGCCGGAGCAAGGCATCGAGGACTCGCCGGGGAAGGTGATGGTCGTGCGCGACCGGCCGCTGATCGTGCGCGGAGGATTGCCGGCGATCGCCGACGGCACCAAGCCTCGGCCGCGCGGCCTCCTGATCGGGACGCCGTCGGGGATGACGTTCGAGTACCGCGTCGACGATGTGCGCCTGCTCGGCGTGCGGCAGGGCGAGTTCGTGGAGCGGCGGGACTGGACGGGGCGCGGGGGTGACCCGCTCCGGCCGCTCGGCAAGCTCGTCCACGCCGTCGAAGGCGGGGACCCGATGGCCCCGTTCACGCTCCTCGAGAGCGAGGACGTCCACGGTCCACGCAATGGCGCGGACCTGCACGCGCGCTTGCTCGGCACGTTCGTGCGCGACGGGCGGGTGGGCTTGCGGTACTCGCTGGAAGTCGACGGGGATTCGTACGCGGAGATCGAGGAGTCGACCGAGCCGCGGATCACGTCGGTGGCGTCGGGCTGGACGACCCGCTTCGCCTACCGAGGCGCGCCGCCACAGAGCGTGATCTCGTTCCGCTGGGCGAGGGCGTCGGCCGAGCCGCTCGAGCTCGAGGACCTCGAGCTCGGCGCGTGGCGCATCGAGCATCACGGCGAGGGGTACGACGAGCTGATCGGGCTGGGCGGTCGGCCCGCGCAGGGTCCAGGCGGCACGGTGGTCCTCTCGCTCTGGCCTGACGTGATCGGCTCCTTCTCGGTGACGCACCTCTTGCTCCCCGCCCTGGACGCGGAGAGCCGCGCCAAGCTCGAGGAGGAGCTGTCCCGATGATCGCCCCGCTGCTCGCGACCCTCGCCCTCGCCCAGGCCGAGGAGGCCGACTACTACGCCGTCGACTACCTCCAGCCCCCCGAGGGCGAGCTGATCGAGGTCGGCGGCATGGACTTCCTCCCCGACGGCCGGCTCGCCGTCAGCACGCGCCGGGGTCAGGTGTGGATCGTCGAGGACGCGCTCGCCGAGGACCCCGCCGACGCGCGCTTCGCGCTCTTCGCCGAGGGTTTGCAGGAGGGCCTCGGCCTGAAGGTCGCGGGCGGCGCGATCCACGTCCTCCAGCGCGGCGAGCTCTCGCGCCTCTCGGACACCGACGGCGACGGCACCGCCGACGCCATCGAGACGATCTCGAGCGACTGGGGCCTCTCCGGCAACTACCACGAGTTCGCCTTCGGCCTGCCGACCGACGACGCGGGCAACTTCTGCGTCGGCCTCAACGTCGCCTTCTTCGACCCTGAGTGGTGGCACGGCAAGTCGGTCGTCCCCTGGCGCGGCTGGGTGCTGCGCGTCGCGCTGGACGGCACGACGGCCCCCGTCGCGTGCGGCTTCCGCAGCCCCTGCGGCATCGGCCGCAACTCCGCGGGCGAGATCTTCGTCACCGACAACCAGGGCGACTGGATCGCCTCGAGCCCGATCTACCACCTGCAGGACGGCAGGTTCTACGGCCACCCCGCGTCGCTGAGCTGGACGGCCGAGTACCAGGCGGCGGCCACGACCCCGAGCGACACCGTCCCGCCCCCGCGCGAGCGCACGCCGCCGGCGATCTGGATCCCCTACAAGTGGTCGCGCTCGACCGGGAACCTCGTCGAGGACGAGACCGGCGGCAAGTTCGGGCCGTTCGCGGGCCAGATGATCGTCGCCGAGCTCACCAACGGCCTCGTGCTGCGCGCCGACCTCGAGAAGGTGCGCGGCGAGTACCAGGGCGCGTGCTTCCTCCTGCGCCAGCGCATCGGCTCGGTCGCGCGCATCGCGTTCGCGCCGGACGGGACGCTGTTTTGCGGCCTGACGAACCGCGGCTGGGGCGGCCTGCCGCCGGCGCACGGCATCGCGCGCGTGCGCTGGACCGGCGAGACGCCGATGGAGATGCAGCGCGTGCACCTCGTCCAGGACGGCTTCGAGATCGCCTTCACGCACCCGGTCGCCGCGGACGTCGAGATCACGCCCGAGAGCGTCGACCTCTCCCACTACGACTACGACTACTGGTGGGAGTACGGCTCGCCCGAGCGCCACCTCGAGCCGCTCGAGGTGCTCGCGACCGAGCTCTCGGCGGACCGCCGCACGCTGACCGTGCGCGCGCCGCTCGCGCCGGCGCGCGTCGCGCGCCTCGTGCTGAACGGCGTCGTCGCCGAGGGCGGCGTCCCGCTCCTGCACGACGAGCTCGCGTACACGATCAACCAGCTGCCCGCGGGCGAGCCGACGGCGGAGCTCGTCGCGAAGGTCGTCCCCCCGCCGCCCGCGCGCGAGACCGGTCAGGAGGGCTGGCTGCACTTGACGTGGGGCGACGCGCTGGACGTCTGGGAGAGCGAGGGCTGGGAGGTGTGCGAAGCCGAGATCGACGTCGCGAACCCGAAGGCGTTCGCGACGAGCGCGGGCGACAGCGCGCTCGTCCCGACCGGCGAGAGCCCCTCGCACTACGTCAGCCGCTACGAGCTCGGCGACTGCGAGCTGCACCTCGAGTTCATGCTGCCCGAGGGCGGCAACTCGGGCGTGTACCTGATGGGCCGCTACGAGGTGCAGCTCCTGGACAGCACGGGGAAGAAGGAGCCGGGCTTCGGCGACTGCGGCGGGATCTACCGCGGCGAGAGCTGGCCGGGCTCGCCGCCCTCGGTCAACGCCTTCCGCGGACCGGGCCTGTGGCACGAGCTCGACGTCGTCTTCCGCGCGCCGCGCTTCGACGCCGACGGGAACAAGGTGCGCGACGCGCGCTTCGAGCGCGTCGTGCTCGAGGGCGTCGAGGTCCAGCGCGACGTCTCGGTGTCCGAGCCGACGATCGCCGCACTCGCGGCCGACGAGGTGCCGCGCGGTCCGCTGATGCTGCAAGGCGACCACGGGCCGGTCGCGTACCGCGGCATCCGGGTCAAGCAGCGCGGCAGGCGCGGCGCTGCCGAGGGGGAAGGCTGGGTGCCGCTGCTCGCCGAGGAAGCGTCCGACACCGAAGACCTCGAGAGCCTCGGCTGGAAGGTCTCCGACGACGGCGCCTGGGCCCTCGAGGACGGCGTGATCGTCGGCACCGGCGCGCGCAGCCACCTCTTCAGCCCGCGCGGCGACTACGTGGACTTCGAGGTGCGCGCGAAGGTCAAGATCGGCGACAACGGCAACTCGGGCCTCTACTTCCGCGCGCAGTACGGACCCGGATGGCCTGCGGGCTACGAGGCGCAGATCAACAGCACCTACCCCGACCCGCAGAAGACCGGCAGCCTCTACGGCCTCGCGCCCGTGAAGGTGCAGCTCGTGCCGCCCGACACGTGGTTCGACTACCGCGTGCTGTGCCGCGGCGAGGAAGGCGGGACGCGCGTCACGATCCGCGTCAACGGCGTCGTCGTCACCGACTACCTCGACGCCGAGCGTCGCCACGCGAAGGGCCACGTCGCGCTGCAGCAGCACCACGAGGGCTCGCGCGTCGAGGTCAAGGAGCTCGCGGTCCGCGAGCTGGACTGATAGCGTGAGCCCCGACGCGCCCCCTCACCGGCGCGGCTGGACGGGCTGCGTCCAGGCCGTCTGCATGTCGCCCTGCGCGTACGGGTCGGGGTGCGGGCGGCTCGAGGTGACGACCGCGCGGACGAAGAGCTCGTCGCCGTCGAACGTGTACACGGCCGGGTTCGCGCCCGTCGTGGCGAGCACCGCGCCGGCCGCGCCCATCTCGCCGTCCTCGAGCCGCGTCCCGAGGAAGCGCGTCGTGTACTGCACTCCCTCTTCCGCGCGGATCTCGACGGTGAGCGTCCGGCCGCGCGCGACGACGTCCTCGAGCTCGACGCCGCTCGACGCGTAGAAGTCCCCCCGCTTCATCGCGTTCACGATCTCGTCGCCGCTCAGCTCCGCGGCGCGCACCACCACCCAGCCGCGGCCGGGGATCGAGACCTGGTCCGGTCCCCAGTACGAATGCGCATCGTCGGTCGCGACGCCGTAGAGCAGCGGCAGGCCGAGCTCGGTGAGGCGCAGGGTGTTGGCGCGGTCCCACATCTCCTCGGTCGAGACGTGCTCGGCGTCGCCCGCGTTGCTCACGCCGCGGTGCCCGTTGTAGACCTCGAAGAAGCGCTCGCCGGCGACGTGCGCCACGTCCTCCCAGGTGAGACCCCACCCGAAGTTCGGGTGGTTGAGGTGCGCCAGCATCGGCCGCTTCGTGCGCGCGCTCTGCTCCATGACGGCCTGCACGCAGGCCTGCATCACCTCGCGCGCGTCGGCGAGCGCGGGGGCGGGGATGAGCTCTTCGATGTTCACGGCGTTGACGTGTACCGGGACGCTCGCTTCCCCGCGCGTCCCGGTCGCCGAGATCTCCTCGCCCTGGAGGAAGAGAAAGCGGCCCTTTTCCTCGAAGGCCGCGCGCAGCTCCGGCAGGGTCTTCAAGCGCAGCTCGACGACCTCGCCCGCGACGCGCGTCGCGCACCAGTCAGGGCCGTGCGCGTCGACCACCTGCCGCAGCTCGGCTTCCCCGAAGCGCCCCTCCTTCAGCGCGAACCACCTCTCGCCCTCGGAGAGCACGTTGTGGTCGGAGAGCACGAGGAAGTGGTAGCCGCTCTCCTTGTACCACTTCGCCGCGACCTCGGGCGGCGCGTCGCCGTCGCTCCAGAGCGTATGCGTGTGGGTGTTGCCCTTCCACCAGCGCAGCTCTGCGCGTCCCGCTGGCGCTTCGCGCCCGAAGGCGGAGAACAGGGCGAAGGACGAGAGGACGAGGAGGACCGGGAGCAGCACGCGAGCCATGCGCGCGCCAGTCTAACCCACGCGCGCACCGCCGATCCGCTCGGGCCTTCGGGTATCCTGCGCTCCGTGTCGTTCCTCTTGCTCCTGTCCCTCGCCGCTCCGCTCCAGTCGCTCGAGCAAAGCCGCCTGACGGTGCTCGAGCGCGGCGCGGGCTGGCAGCTGCTCTTCGACGGCGAGACGACGAGCGGCTGGCGCGGCTACGGCCGCGTGGGCTTTCCGGACGAGGGCTGGGCCGTCGAGGACGGCTGCCTGCACCTGCGCGCGGCCGGCGGCGGCGGCGACCTCGTCAGCGAGGCGACGTTCGAGGACTTCGAGCTCGAGCTCGAGTGGAAGATCGCCGCGGGCGGCAACAGCGGCGTCAAGTACCGCGTCCTCGAGCGCGCGGGCCAGGGCGCGATCGGTCCCGAGTTCCAGGTGCTCGGACCCGAGGCGCGCGAGGCCGCCGACGCGTTGCACGCGACCGGCTCCTTGTACGCCGTGTTCCCCGCGCAGGGCGCGCCGCTCCCGGTCGAGGCGGGCTTCAACCGCGCGCGCATCGTCGTCCACTCGGGCCGCGTCGAGCACTGGCTGAACGGCCGGCTCGCGGTCCAGGCACTGGTCGGCAGCGACGAATGGGAGGCGCGGCGCAAGCAGAGCAAGTTCGCCGGCGTCGGGGACTTCGGCACCGAGCGCGGCCACGTCCTCTTCCAGGACCACGGCGACGAGGTGTGGTTCCGCGACGTCCGCATCCGCGACCTCTCGGCGCTCGCCGCGCGCGAGGTCGCGCTCTACGACGGCGCGTCGCTCGCCGGCTGGAGGATGCACGGCGACGCGCGCTACGTCCCCGAGCCCGGCGGCATCCTGGGCGAGAGCAGCTCGGGCGCGCACAGCTTCCTCGTGACCGAGCGCAAGCTCGGCGACTTCGTCCTCGAGGTCGACGTCAAGGCCGAGAAGCCCGGCAATGCCGGCATCCAGGTGCGCAGCCACGCGCGGCCGGACGGCTCGGTCCACGGCTGCCAGATCGAGATCGACCCGTCGCCGCGCGCCTGGTCGGGCGGGCTCTACGACGAGGCGCGCCGCGGCTGGCTGCAGGGCCTGCAGGAGAACCCCGCGGGCCGGGCGGCGTTCCGGCCCGGCGAGTGGAACCGCTTCCGCATCGAGTGCATCGGCCCGTGGATCCGGACGTGGGTCAACGGGGTACCGGTGACGGACTACTTCGACGCGATGGACCTCTCGGGCTTCGTCGGGCTGCAGGTGCACGGCGGGTGGAACACGCGCGTGCGCTGGCACGGGATGCGGCTCTGGGACCTGGGGACGCGGGGGTGGCAGAGCGCCGATCCGCCGGCCGTCGGCGTGTTCGGCAGCACCAGGACCGTCGGCGGCTCGACGTCGTCCACCAGGACGGCCGTAGCCGACGTCCTCGACGGACTGACGGAGTTCACGGCCCGCGTACTGTTCCGCCACGGATCCGGAAGACCCGCCGTCGCCCTCCACCCAGAGGGACGCCTCTGGACGCCGCCGATCCAGCGCGGGCTCGCTCCGCTGTATCCCCACCGCGCAGGCGGCTGGACCTTGAACGACGAGCCGTTCGGCATCTCCGAGGGCTGGCGCGAGCTCACGATCTTCAACTACGGCTCGCGCGTCGCGGTCGACCTCGATGGGAAGCGCCTCGCGGAGATCCGCGATGCCCTCCCGCTCGTCGGCGCGGTCCTCTCGATCGCGGTTCACGACGGTCCCCTGGAATTCGCCCGCGTCGAGCTCCTCGGGGAGGCGCGCTGACGAGCGCGGTGAAGGCATGAGGTGGCTCCTGGTCCTGATCGTCCTCGTGCCGGCGATCGTCGCCACCCGCTGGAGCTCTCGGCCCGGCTACGAGTTGACGCCGGGCGAGGTGCAGGAGCTGGAGCTGACCGGCCTCGCGCGCCACGCGACGCGGCGCGTGGCGGGGCCCGCGACCGTCGTCCTGTGGGTCCGCTCGAGCGACGCCGGCGTCGAACTCGACGTCCGGACCTCGGGCGGCCTCGCGCGGGCCCTGGTCGCGCAGCCGACCGGCGAGACGCGTGCCGTGATCTTCGGCGTCGAGGACGGCACGGACGTCCGGGCGGCGATCCGCACGCTGGGCGGGAAGGGCGCGGCGAGCCTGTGCCTGCACGAGATCGCGGAGAGCGCGGCCGCGCGCGCCGCGGTCGCGGCCGGGCGCGAGGCGCTCGCGGCGGCGCGCGGAGCCCAGCCGAGCGACGAGCTGGCGACCGCCCTCCTCGCGACGGTCGAACGAGTGCTCGCCCTGAACGAGGCGATCTGGTCGGCCGCTTCCTTCCTGTGGGACTTCGGCATGTGGAGCACGGCGGTGGGGCGCAGCGAGCTCGCGCGGCAGGCGTGGGAGCGCGTCGTCGCCGCGCACGAGCGCTTCCTCCCCGCGTCCTCCGACCTGGCGTCGAGCTGCCTGGGGCTCTCGCTCGCCCTCGAGCGCAGCGGCGAGCTCGAGGAAGCCCTCGTGCTCGCGCGGCGGGCGCTCGACGAATACGCGCGGATGCGCCCTGCGGCGGACGCGGTGCTCGGCGGAGCGCGCCGCGGCGTCGCGCGCCTTCTCGCGAAGACGGGCAGGCGGGTCGAGGCGCGCACGCTCTTCGACGAGCAGCTCGCGTTCTTCCCGGACGACGAGGAGGCGCGCGCCAACCTCGGCTCGGTCCTCTTCGAGCTCGGCGACTGGGACGCCGCCGGCGCGTACCTCGACGAGATGGTCGCGCACTACGAGGCGACGCGCGCCGAGAACGACCGCGACCTCCTGGGATTCCTCGGGACCATGGCCGCGATGCGCGGCGCCCCGGAGCACTTCGAGCAGCTGCACGCGCGCGCCGTCGCAACCTTCGGCGAGGACGACCCGCTCGTCACGCACCTCGAGCTGAACTGGGGCGTCAAGCTGAAGAGCGTGCGCGACGACCGCGGCGCCCTCGAGCTGCTGCAGCGCGTGCTCGCGCGGCGCGTCGCGACCCGCGGCGAGGAGGACGAGAGCGTGGCGATCGTGCGCTTCAACCTGGCCGAGGCGCTCTTCAACCTCGGCGACGACGGGGAAGCCCGGCGCCAGCTCGAGCAGGCGCTGTACGTGCGCGAGCGCCTCTTGCCGCCGGGCCACTCGCGCCTGCTCGAGACGCAGGCGGAGCGCGCGCGGCTCGCCGCGCTCGACGGCGACCGCGAGCTCCTCGCCGAGCTCCTCGCGCGCATGACCGAGGGCTGCCGGACGCTCGTGCACGACGCGATCCCGCTCTCCCGGCGTGAGCGCGCGGACGTCCTGCGCGCGATCGGCGGCCCGGCGACCGACGTCCTCGGCCTCTCCCTCGGCCTGCCCGACCCGGTGCTCGACCGCGCGGTGTTCGAGATGGCCGAGAGCATGCGCGCGCTCGGCAGCGCCGGCCCGCTGCTCTTCGGCCCCGCCGACGAGCCGCTGCGCGAGCTGTACGACGAGCTCCTGCGCAAGCGCCGGCAGGTGGGGCCGGGGCGCGAGATCGAGGCCGCCGCGCTCGGCCGGGATCGGGCCGAGCGCGACCTCATCGTCGAGCTCGAGCGGCGCGGGCTCCTCCCGAGCGTCGAAGTCGACCTCGAGGCGCTCGCGGCGGCGCTGCCCGCGGGCGCGGCGGCGATCAGCTACCGGGTCAACGCGCTCGGCCTCCCGCGCGGCGTCAGCGCCCCCTCCGGGAGCCTGCTCCTCGTCCACGTCGTGCGCCCCGACGGCACGCTCGCGTTCGAGGGGCTCGGGGAGATCGGCGAGGTGCGCGATCTGATCGGCCGCTGGCGCGCGGCGATCGGCGAGCCGCTGGACGGCGCGCGGACCCGGCCGAATCCGAGGGCGGAGGAAGCGCTGGGACGGCGGCTCTTCGAGCGGATCCTCGCTCCGGCGCTCGCGCACACGGGCGAGGCGACCACGCTCTTCGTCGCGGTCGACGGTTCGCTCCACGTCCTGCCCCTCGACGCGCTGCCGCTCGGGCGCGAGCGCGTCGGCGACGCGCTCGACGTGCGCCAGGTGAGCTCGCTCGCGGCGCTCGTCCGCGAGCGGCCGCGGCTCCCGCGCGCCGGCCAGCTCGTGGCGGTCGGCGACGTCGACTTCGGCGCGCGTCGCGGAGCGCGCTTCGAGGCGTTGAGGGCGACGCAGCGCGAGCTCGAGAGCGTGGTGCGGCTCTACGACGCCCGCACGCCCGATGGACCGGGCGGTCCGCACCCGATCGTGCTCTCCGGCAAGGGCGCCTCGCGCGACGCCTTCTGCGCCGCCGCCCCGGGCGCGCGCTACCTGCACGTCGCCACGCACGGCTGGTTCGAGGCGCAGCCGGACCGGGCCGTGGCCGCCTTCGGGCCCTTGACCCTCTGCGGGCTCGCGTTCGCCGGCGCGAACGGGGACGACGCCGCCGTCGTCCTCGCCGAGGAGCTCGCGGGCCTGGACCTCTCGCGTTGCCGGCTCGCCGTGCTGTCCGCCTGCGAGACGCACGTCGGATTGCACGCCGCGGGACAGGGCATCTGGTCCCTGCACACCGCCTTGCACATGGCGGGCGCGCGGGCGTCGCTCACTTCGCTGTGGCGCGTGCGCGACGAGCGCACCCGCGAGCTGATGTCCGCGTTCTACGAGCACCTGTGGTCCGCGGGCGGGAGCGGAGACCCGCACCGAGCGCTCCTGGAAGCCAAGCGCGAGCTGCGCGCCCGGCGGCTCGATACACGCGACTGGGCGGGCTGGGTGCTGGTGGGAGCGCCCGAGTAGGAGGTATCGCATGCCGTCCCCCGATACGCTGGGCCCCGTGAGCGAGGAGGAGCTCGGCCTGTGGCAACGCGCCCGGGATGGCGACGAGGAAGCGCGGGCCGACGTCGCGGTCCGCGCCGAAGAGGCCGCGCGCGCCTTCCTACGCCGGCGCCCGACGCGCGGGATCGACGTCGAGGAGCTCGTCCAGGCCCTCCACCTGGACGTGTTCGAGCTCCTCGAGGAGCCCGCGGGAGGGCCGCAGAAGAATCTCGACGCTTTCCTGCAATTCAAGACCTGGCCCGTCTTCAACAGGCTCGTGCGGGAGCTGCGTATCGTGCGCGAGCGCTTCGAGCGGGTCGACGTGAACGAGCCCAACCTGGACCGGGAGCCCGACGAGGGGAACGACGACGAGCGCCTCGACGCCCTGCGCGGCTGCCGCGAGCGCCTCGCGGGCATCTACGCCGTGGTGATGAACCTGCGCTTCGGGCGCGGTCTCTCGCCGCAAGAGGCCGCGCGGGAGCTCGGCGTCACGACCAACGTCGTCAACGTGCGCCAGCACCGCGCGTACGAGATGCTGCGCGCGTGCATGCGCGCCAGGGGGTTCGGCGCATGACGACCCGCAAGCGCATCGACCCGGACGAGATGGCGCGCTTCGCGGACTTCCTCGAGGGGCGCATGCCCGCGGAGGAAGCGGACCGCTTCGCCGCCGAGCTCGCGGCCGACCCCGCGCGCGGCGGCGCGTTCGAGGAGTACGCGGAGATGGACCGCTTGAACCGGCTCCTGGGCGAGGTCGAGCCGGCCCACGCCGGCTTCCACCGCGGACGGGTGCTCGCGTGGGCGGGGCTGGCGGCCGCGGCGAGCGTCCTCATGTACGCGCTGGGCCGGGTGCTCGACGCGCCCGCGCCGGCCGGCGAGCTCGCCGCCGAGGTCGCCGCGCTGCCGAGCGAGGTCGACGAGGAGGACTACGTCGCGTCCCTGGGCCTCGCGCCGCGGCCAGGCGTCTTCCGCGGACCGCCCGGGCAGGTCGTCGAGCCGGGGGCCGAGCCGGAGGACGGAGACTACGTGCGGACTGTGCTCGAGGCCGAGCGAGCACGAGCTGCGGAGGCCATCGAGCAGCCGGCGACCGGCCTCGATGCGCTCTATTTCCGCGTGGCCTTCCGGCCCTCCGTCGAGTGCTCGGCGCTCGTGTGCACCGTCGATGCCCGGGGCGAGCTCGAGGTTCCGTTCGCGGCGCGTCTGCGCCGTTTCGCGCCGGGTGCGCTCCACGTCCTTCCGGAGGGCTTGATGCTCGCAGGGGACTACGTGGAGTTCGAAAGCGGCTTCCAGAAGGCGGGCAAGGAAGGCGCCACGGCGCTCGTCGCGCTGCGCGCGCGAGCGCCCAGCGCCGAGCTCGTCGCCGAGCTCGAGTCCTGGCAGCCGTCCGAGGCGGACTCCAGTGCGGCAGCCGAGCTCGCGGCCTGGCTCGAGGCGCGCGGCTTCCTCGTGCGCTCCTTCGAGCTGCGCGAGCCCTGAGGGTTCCGCGTCACTCCGCGAACGACGCCGCGAGCTCCGCGGCCGTCCACGGCCGCGCGCGCTCGCGCGTCTTCTCGCGCACGGCGCGCACGAGCTCGGCGTCGACGGGGTCGGCGCCGTTCTCCCACTCGCGGCGGACGTAGGTCAGGACCTCCGCCAGCGTCGCGTCGTCCGCGACGAACGCGGGCATCTCCATGTCCCACGTCTCGCCGTCGACGACGAGCGGCCCGTCGAGGCCCTGGAGCAGGATCGCGGCGGCGCGCTCGGGGGAGCCGAGCGCCCACTCGGACCCGCGCAGCGGCGGCGCCTTGCCGGGCTCGCCGCGGCCGGTGGGCTGGTGGCAGGCGGCGCAGGTCGACGCGTAGTGCTCGCGGCCGCGCTCGAAACGCTCGCGCTCCGCCGCGCTGAGCGGCCGCACGACGAGCTCGGGCGGGACGTCCTCGCGCTCGGGCCAGAGCAGGGCGGCGCGCACCTCGAGCGCCTTCCCGCGCACGGCCTCGGTCTCGGCCGCGGTTCCGTCCAGGGCAATCGAGTCGAGCAGCGCGACGACCTCGCCCGGCACGCGCACGTAGCCGGGTCCGCCGCGCGGCCCCTTCCCGCGGCCGGCGAGCACGCCGTCGAGGAGCGCGACCCGCGCCCAGCCCTCGGCCGCCGGAAGCGCGGCGATGCGCTCGAAGAGGCCCGCGATCTCGTGCGTGCTGCGGCCCGCGGTCACGCAGCGCGCGAGCCCCGCGAGGAGCGCCGCGCGGCCCGGCGCCCGTTCGCGGAACTCCTCGCGCGCGAGCACCCGGTCGAGGAACGCGAGCTCGCGCTGGTAGAGGCCCGAGAGCGCGGCCTCGCGCTGCTCCCTCGAGCTCGCGTTCTCGGTCAAGAGCTCGGCGAGCCGCTCGTCGGCGTGGCGGCTCTGCGCCTCGCCGAGCGAGAGCAGCGCCTGCGCGCGCAGGAGCGCGCCGCCGCCGCGCCCGACGCCGGCGACGAGGGCCGCCAGCTCGGGGTCGCCGCGCGCGAGGAAGGGTTCGGCAACCTGCAGCGCCGCGTGCCGCACGCGCGGGTCGGGGTCGCCGAGGGCGCGTTCCACGTGGACGCGGCGCAGCCCTTCGATGCCCGCGAGCGCGAAGAGGGCGTGGACGCGGCCGAGCGCGGAAGGCGAGCTCGCGAGCTCCTCGCGCACGAGCTCGAGCGCGTCGCGCTCGCCCGCGCCCTCCTCGGCGATCAGGCGCTGCGCCGTGTCGCGCCACCAGCCGGCGGGATGCGACAGGAGGCCGGCGAGGTCCGTCCACGATGCGCCCGAAAGTCGCGGCGGCCGCGCGCGGCGCGCGTCCTCGGGCACGATGCGCCAGATGCGCCCCAGGCCGACCGGCTCGTCGAGCCCGCGCTCGAGGACCTGCTGGCGCAGGAAGCTCGTCATGTAGATGCGGTGCTGGATGATGCCGCGGTAGAAGTCGACGACGTACAGCCCGCCGTCGGGACCGCCGGCGAGGTTGACCGGCCGGAAGCGCTCGTCGGTCGAGGTCAGGAACTCGCGCCCCGGCCAGGCGTTCTCGGCGACGAGACCGCCGTTCCCGTCGTCCGCGAGCAAGTAGCGCTTGACGAGGTTGCCCGCCGGCTCGCACACGAAGGCGTTCCCCGCGTACGCGGGCGGCAGGAGCTGGCCGCGGTAGACGTGCGGGCCGCAGGCAGCGGTGAACACGCGCAGGCGGAAGTCGTCGCGCAGCGTCCCGGCGCGGTAGCCGCGGTTGACGCCGGGCGTGATGCGCGCGGGCCAGACCTCCTTGTCCTCCACGAGCCCGACGTTGACGCCGCTCGCCGTTCCGAAGCTCGGGTTGCGCACGGCGTAGCGCGAGGGGTAGCGGTCGCCGCGCAGCGGGTCGGGGTTCGTGTTGAAGAAGACGCGCCCGAGGTCGTCCTTGGTGATCCCCCACTGCCCCCCGCCGGCCGTCGCGATCTTCCCCCACGCGCCGTTCGCGAAGCGGTACTCGACCTGGGCGTTGGCGCAGCGGTAGGCGCCCGCGTGCGTGTACAGGAGGCCGTTGATCGCGTGCTCGGGGTTCTCGAGACCGGAGAGCCCGGTGTCGACGACCTCGCGCACGTCCGCGCGGCCGTCGCCGTCGGTGTCGCGGCAGAAGAGCAGGTCGGGCGGCGCGATCACGAGCGCCCCGCCGCGCGCGAGGGCCAGGGCGCGCGGCATAACGAGCCCGTCCAGGAACTCGCTGCGCGCGTCCATGCGCCCGTCGCCGTCGGTGTCCTCGAGCACCGCGACCCGCCCGACGCGCTCGCGCTCGCCCTCGCCGTCGATCGTCTGCATGTAGCCGCGCATCTCGAGGGCCCACAGGCGCCCGTCCTCGTCGAACGCGATGGCGACGGGGTCGACGACGAGCGGCTCCGCGGCGACGAGCTCGATCCGCAGGCCCGGCGGGAGCGCGAAGGTCGCGGCCTCGTCCGCGGCCGAGAGCGCCGGGGCGCGCGGGACGACGAGCGTCGAGGGGAGCGCGGGTTGCGGCTCGCCCGCCTGGTCGCCCTGCTGGGCGAGCGTGGAAGGGGCGAGCGTGGCGAGGGCCAGGGCGGCGCGCGCGAGCCGGGGCATGCCCTATTCTGACAAGAGGCGCACGGGGCGGACGCCCGAGCCGGCGTGGGTCGTCCTCCGCGCTCGTGGACTGCCGGCTGGGCTGGAGCCGCGCGCACCCGCCGCGGCCCGCTCCACTCCTGGCGGATCGACGGGCGCGTCGTGGAGCTTGCACGCGCCGCACGATCTCGAGTTGCCGCACATCGGGATCGAGGCGGTCGAGCGGCGGATGTTCCCGGGGAACTACTGGCCGGCAACTGCGCGGCGCTTCCTCCGTCCGTCCCTGGCTGACGCAGCCAGGGATGGCGGGGCATTCGGCAACGATCATGCCGCTCTCTGGCCTGCCTGGAGGTCCGAGCCGAAGACGGCCTGCCTCTAACCGTCAAGACGGTCCAGATCGACGTTTCCGTTGCCTGAGCTCCCGGCCGTTTCCGGGAGAGAAGCCCGGCGTGCGCGAAGGCGCGCTTCACAGCGTGCTCATGAGCTCCTCGGCCTGTCGCAGCACCTCGTGCCCTCCGACGTACAGCGAGTTCCAGCCGCCGGCGAGCAGCCGGCGGACCCTCTCGATCGCGAGCCGCGCGGCGTGCGCGTCGCCGCGCGCGAGGTGCGCGAGGGCGAGGAAGCCGACCGCGGTCGGGTGCTCGCCCCCGTCCCACGCCCGCGCGCGCTCGAGCAGGGCGCACCCACGCGCCAGCTCGCCCGTGCGCACCAGCGCGTACCCCACGAGCCGCTCCGCGTCGTGGTCCTCGGGCAGGATCTCGCGCAGGCGCCGCGCGGTGGCGAGGTCCGCGGCGTACGCCGCGGGCCCGCGGCCCGCCTCGACGAGCCGGTGCTCGAGCTCGTTCACGACGAGGCGCCGCGTGCGTGGGTCCTCCGCCACCCGCTCGATCGCCGAGCGGCGCAGGTCCTCGGCTAGGCGCGTGTCGGCGTACAGGCGCTCGAGGACGGCCTCGCGGAAGAGCAGCTCGGCGAAGAGCCGCTCGACCTCCTCGCGCGCGACGGAGCGCAGCTCGAGCACGCGCTCGAGCTCGCGGCCGCGCGAGGCGTCGAACGTGACGAGGTTCCCCCGCGCCCCGTACGCGAGCAGCCGGTCGCCGCTCGGCCCGACGAAGCCGACGAGGCCGTGGTTGACGCCGAGGTCCGCGCGCAGCGCGAGGAGCCGCGTGCCGCGCCGGGCATCGAACAGCGCCAGGCGCGGCTCGAACAGCTTGGACACGGCGAAGCGCATCCCGTCGTGCGTCACGACCAGCCCGGCCCGTCCCCAGCCCTGGAAGACGCCGACGCGGCGCCGGGCGGCCGGTCGCGCCGTGAGGTCCCATAGCTCGACGGTGTACTCGGGATGGCCGGGCCAGGTCAGCACGGCCAGCCGCTCGCCGCCCGCGACCAGGCGTGCGTCCCAGACCGAGTTCCCGGCGCGCTCCAGCGTGCGCAAGAGGCGCGCCGTCCCGGCGTCCCAGATGCGCACGCACTCGTCGTCGCCGCCGGTGACCAGGCGCCGGCCCGGCGCGTCGAAGGCGACGCAGCGCACCGGGCCGACGTGCCCGTGCAGGACGGCGGTGCACTCGCCGCTCGCGAGGTCCCAGAGGCGCGCGGTCCCGTCGACGGAGGCCGACGCGAGCCGCTCGCCCGACGGGTGGTAGGCGAGGTGGAAGACCGGCCCCGCGTGGCCCTCCAGCCTGCCGACGAGCGCGCCGGTCTCGAACTCCCAGATGCCGATGGCCCCGCCCTCCACGGTCGCCGCGAAGCGCTCGCCGTCGGGACTGACGGCGCCCCAGCGGTAGAGCTCGTGGTCGAGCTCGAGCTCGGCGAGCTTTTCGCGCCGCTCCAGGTCCCAGAAGGCCACGCGCCCGTCCATCCCGCGCACGGCGATGCGCCGGCCGTCGGGCGTGCCGAACATGCGGAAGTCGCCGGTCTGCGCCTGGGGCGGGATCACGGGCGGCGGGGCGACGCCGCTCCAGGTCTTGAGCGTCCCGTCGTGCGAGGCGGAGACGATGCGCTCCCCGCCCGGAGTGAACGCCGCGTACGACGTTCCCCGGTGCCCGAGCAGCAGCTTGACGTCGTCCTCGCTCTCGAGGTCCCACACGCGCACGCTGCCGTCGCGCGAGCCGCTGACCAGGTGGCGCCCGTCGGGGTGGAAGGCGAGCGTCGTCACGCGGTCCGCGTGGCCGACGAAGCGCTGGCGCGGCCTGCCGCTCGCCGCGTCCCAGACCTGGATCGTGTCGTGCGTCGACGAGCTGGCCACGAGCGAGCCGTCGCGCGTGAACGCGAGCGCGCGCCCCAGCGAGGGCGGGTCGACGAGCGGCGGTACGCGCGGCTCGCCCGTTCCCGAGTCGACGACGGAGAGCTCGCCGCCGCGGTCGAGGATCCCGATCCACGCCCCGTCGGGGCTGAACGCGAGCGCGCTCGCGCCCCCCTCGTGCGCGGCTCGCAGCAGCTCCGCGCCCGAGCTCGCGTCCCAGACGACGAGCGCGTCGGCCGCGGCGGCGAGGCGCCGGCCATCGGGCGAGAACGCGAGGCCGCCGGCCCGCTCCGCGAGCCCGCGGAGGGTCCGCGCGCGCTCGCCCGTCGCCAGGTCCCACATCCCCACCGACCAGCTCCCGTCCGGCTCCTCGACCGGCGCCGCGCCGAACGTGAGCGCGCGGTCGAACTCGACGACGTGCGGCCAGCCCGGGTCGGGCACGCGTACCCGGCGCAGCTCGCGCCACGCCGCGGCGTCCCACAGGCGGACGTACTCGTCGTCGCCGTAGGAGGCGAGCAGCGTGCCCGAGGCGTCGGTCGCGACGCAGCGCACCGCGCCGGCGTGCCCGTGGAGGGTGCTCTCGCTCGAGTCGGCGCGCGCGGCGAGCCAGCGCCACTCCCAGCTGCGCCGCTCGGGCTCCGTCCGCTCGAGGTACTGGCGCGCCGTCGTGACGTCGCCCGCGGCGAGCGCGCCGTCCGCGGCGGCGATCGCGTTCTCGTAGCTCTGCAGCTGGAGCTCGCGCGCCCTCTCCCTCGCCGCGTCGTGCGCGGCGCCCAGCTCGCGGTTCTTGCCCGCCAGGACGACCGAGGCACCGGTCGACCCGAGCGTCACGACCAGCGCCGCGCCGGCCAGCGTCGCCGCCAGCGCGCGGTTGCGCACGACCCACTTGCGCAGCTCCGCGGCCGCGCCGGTCTCGTACGCGCGCACGACGCGGTTCTCGAGGTACGCGCGCAGGTCCTCGGCCATCTCGAGCGTGCCGGCGTAGCGCGCACCGGGCTCGCGCGCCATCGCCTTCTGGCAGATCGCCTCGAGCTCGGCGGGCACGCCGGGCCGCACCTGGTGCAGCGGCGCCGGGGGGCCGTGCAAGAGGAGCCGCAGGACGACGTGCGGCGAGGCCGAGCGACCCGCGTGCGCGTACGGCGCGCAGCCCGCCAGCAGGTGGTAGAGGATCGCTCCCAAGGAGTACACGTCGGAGCGCGCGTCGAGCCGGTCGACCTCGCCGCGCGCCTGCTCGGGCGGCATGTACGCCGGCGTGCCGACGACCGCGCCGTCCATCGTCACCAGCGGCGTCTCGGGGTTCACCTCGCGCTCGCGCGCGCGCTCGGTGTGCAGGAAGGTGGTCGAGTCGGCGGGCCGCAGGCGCAGGTCGCGCCCGTCCTCGCGGCCGAGCACCTTGGCCAGGCCCCAGTCCATCACGTAGACCTCGCCGAAGCGCCCCACCATCACGTTGCCGGGCTTGAGGTCGCGGTGGATCACGCCCTTGGAGTGCGCGTAGGCCATCGCCTCGCAGATCTTGAGCACGACGCCCAGCGCACGGGTGCGGTTCCAGCCCCCCTCCTCGCGCTCGACGAGCTCGAAGACCTCGCGCAGGTCGCGGCCCTTGACGAGCCGCATCGTGAAGTAGACCGAGCCCGACGAGTCGACGCCGAGCTCGTGCACCGGGACGACCCCGGGGTGGTCGAGCTGCCCGGTGACCTGCGCCTCCTCGAGGAAGCGTCCCAGCGTCCGCGCGTCCGCCGAGGGCGTGTCGCCCGCGCGCTCGGCCTTGCCGAGGACGACCTTCATCGCCAGCGTGCGGCGCAGGTCGGCGTCCCAGACCTTCAGGATCGCGCCCATCCCGCCGCGCGCGACCTCCCCGAGGAGCTCGTACCGCGAGCCGCGCGGGCGGTCGGCGGCGAGGCGCTCGAGGAGCTCGGCCGACGGCGAGCGGCTCGCTGCGGGTCGCTCCGGGCGCGGGGTGTCGTCGGTCATGCGCGGCCGCCGCCGGAGTCGCCGGTCGGCGGCGAGCGCATTCTAGACGGCGCCCTTCGGGCCTCGGCACTCAGCTGGCCTTGATGCGGGCGCGGTGACGCGCTCGCGCTTCGCTCTCGCCGTCGATTCGTCTGCAGGTAGCCGCGCATCTCGAGGACCCACAGACGCCCGCCCCCGAAGAGGCCGCCGGATAGATAGCAGCGCCCGAACTGGACGGACCCCAACGAGCACCGAGCCGCGCGAGCGAGCTCCCCGAAGAGTGCGCATGGAAGCACGGCGGAAGACGTGAACCCGATCGCCTCGCGGCGATCCCGAGCATCGAAGAAACCGACGACCGAGCCTTGACCGAGGAGGGCCTTCTCATGGAAGGAGTTCCAAGCTGACGAGCTCGAGGAGCCAGGGAACCGCCCCCAAGGCCCGAACTGGAGCAGAAGCGGCTTGGAGGAGTGGGCGAGAGGGCCAGCGAGAACACCTGGATCGCGTCCGTCGGGCGCCGGAGGCTCATGGCCGAAGCCGCGAGGGCAAGCAGCGGCCGCCGCGCGAGCTCCCGCGGAGGGGCACGGCGTGTTCGCGGAGGCGCCGCCAGCGCATCGACCCCGACCAGGAGCTGATCGCGCTGGGCGCCGCGAACGTCGGCTCGGCCCTGTCCGGCGGGTTTCCGGTCACGGGCGGCTTCGCGCGCTCGGTGGTGAACTTCGAGGCCGGCGCCGAGACCCCGGCGGCCGGAGCCTTCACGGCGCTCGGCATCGCGCTCGCGACGATCTTCCTCACGCCGCTCCTCTTCTTCCTCCCGAAGGCGACCCTGGCGGCCACCATCATCGTCGCGGTCCTCTCGCTCGTGGACCTCGGCGCGCTGCGGCGCTCATCGCTCCCGGCGTCCCGCCGGAGGCGCTTCCACCGGGCCTGGAGATCGACCGGATGCTCATGTCGGGTTCACCGGCGGCGCAGGCGGGCATGAAGCACAAGGCCGTCCCGGCCTCCTTCGGTCCAGCCGGGGAACTCTTCAGCGGCGGCAGGTACCTGTTCGAGACGCGCCTGCAAGCGGCGCGCTACGCGAAGTTCGTCACTCGAGACTTCCACACCGGCGACCCGCCCGTCCAGTTCCTCGATCGTCCGGAGTTCGTGACCCCGCAGTGCTTCGACTGGCGGGTCATCGGCGCGCGGGAGTTGGGCCTTGGCTGGCGCGAGGGCGTGGGCGCGGTGACCCGCTCGCGCTCGCCGTCGCTCGTCTGCATGTAGCCGCGCATCTCGAGGGCCCACAGAAGCGAGCCGGGGCATGCCCTATCCGAAAGAAGGCGCACGCGGACCACGCGCCCGATACCCGCACGCGGGCGGCGCGGCCCCACGGAGGATGGGCCGCTCGCCGTCGACCGATGCACCTGCCGGCGCAGGAAGCTCGTCATGTAGATGCGGTGCTGGATGATGCCGCGGTAGAAGTCGACGACGTACAAGGCGCCGTCGGGACCGCCGGCGAGGTTGACGGGTCGGAAGCGCTCGTCGGTCGTGGTCAGGAGCTCGCGCCCCTGCCAGGCGTTCCTGGCCACGAGCCCCCCGGCGCCGTCGTCCTCGAGGAGGTAGCGCTTGACGAGGTTGCCCGCCGGCTCGCACACGAAGGCGTTCCCGGCGTACTTTCGCGCGCCACCTGGACATCGCCCTCGGCTCCGCGGGCGAGGTCCACTACCTTCTACTGCTCGCGCGGGATCTCCGCTACGCCACCGACGAGCACGTGGAACCACTACACGACGAACTCGACCAGATCGGCGCCATGCTCCACCCCCTTCGGCGCAGGTCGAGCGCGATCGTCAATGACTCGAGCACCCCGCTGGCGGCGGCCGGCTGCTGTGGGTTCCGGAAAGTCTGGCGGGTTGACCGGAGCGGCCCGAGATCGCCGAGCGGCGTCCTTGGGGCGGACGTGGGCGCGGCGCGCGACTCGTCGGCTCCCCAGTCCACCCCCACCCCCTGCCGCGGCGTGGCGTCGGAGGGTTGCTCTGGATGACCTGGTTCCCTACCTCGTATCCTGTCGCCGGAACGGTGCTATGACCGAACGGGAAGACCAGACCACGGAGTCCATTCGCGTCGAGCTCGACCGGCTCGTGGACGAGTACCGCAGCCGCTGTCTGTGGTTCTTGAAGCAGGACCACTATCCCAGGACGGCCGCGGCGATCGCGAACGTCCTGCGGCAGATCGAGATCCACGGCGACCTGAGCGCCTTCCAGCGCGCCGCCGACATCCGGCGATGGCTCTCACGAGACTCCAGCGAGAGCTCTGCCGCATCCTAGCGGAGCAGCGCATCGCCTCGGGCGAGAGCTACGTCGCCGGCGGGGCGGCGCTCAACGAGCTCATGCGGGCGCCGCGCGTCTCGCGCGACATCGATCTCTTCCACGACACGGCGGAGGCCGTGGCCGCGACCTGGGAGGCCGACCGCAGGCTCCTGATGGACCACGGATTCGAGGTGCGCGTCCTGCGCGAGCGGCCCACTTTCGTCGAGGCCGAGGCCGAGCGCGGGGGGGAGCGCATGGTGCTGCAGTGGCTGCAGGACAGCGCCTACCGGTTCTTCCCCCTGGTGCGGGAGGAGCCCTTCGGCCTGACCCTGCATCCCTTCGACCTCGCCACGAACAAGGTCCTGGCGCTCGTGGGCCGCCTGGAGGTCCGCGACTGGATCCACACGATCGAGAGCAGCGAGCGGATCCAGGCCCTCGGCTACCTGGCCTGGGCGGCGAGCGGGAAGGACCCGGGGTTCAGCCCGGCGTCCATCCTGGAGCAGGCGGCGCGCTCGGCGCGCTACTCGGCCGACGAGGTCGCCGCCCTGGACTTCGACGGGCCGGCGCCCGACGCGGCGGCGCTCGCGCGGCGCTGGCGCGAGATCCTCGAGGAGGCGCGGGCGATCGTCGAGGCCCTGCCCGCGAGCGAGGCCGGGCGCTGCGTCCTGAGCGCGGACGGTAGCCTGTTCAAGGGGAGCTGCAGCTCGCTGCGCTCCGCCCTCGGGCTAGGCGAGGTGCGCTTCCATCGTGGGTGCATACGGGGTGCCCTGCCCGACCTGATGGCGAACGGCGGTTGAGGTCTCCCGCAGGTACGGGCCCCACGCCGGTTGGCCAGCCTCGGAGCCGCGGACGCTCGAGGCGCAAGTACCGCCCCCAGTGGCACGCCTCGAGCTCGCCGCGCCGGTCAGCGAGCTCGAAGGCGCCGCCGACGCGCGCATGCGGATAGGAGTTCCAGAAGCGACCAGCCTTGCCGCTGCTGGGTCTCGCTGAGGTCGGTCGGGCACGAAACGAAGATCGGGATTCTCACGCTGCGCAGCGCCTCGTCCGTGGCGTACCAGAGTCACGCAGGGCCAAAGACATCGGCCGGTCGGGCCGATTCCTTGAACGAGTTCAGCGCCCCGTCACCCCCGCGCGCCTCGCGCAGCGCCGGCAGCACCTTGTCGGCCAGCTTCTCCTGCCCCTCCGTCGTTGGGTGCAGCCCGTCCTCGAGGTTCTTCTCGGGCACGCCGCCGACCCTCGCGCATCACCCAGTCGAGGGCTGCGCGGAACGACGAGCGTCGAGGGCGGCGGCTGCGGCTCGCCCTCCTGATCGCCCTGCTGGGCGAGGGGACAGAGCGCGAGCGCGGCGAGGGTCAGGGCGGCGCGCGCGAGCCGGGGCATGCCCTATCTTGACAGGAGGCGCACGGGGCGGACGCCAAGACCGCCGAAGGTGGCCGCCTCGTCGACGGGGCCGCGGTTCGCGCAGCGCGCGCTCAGGTGGTCGTGCTGGAAGCTCCCGCCGCGCATCACGCGCGAGGTCTTGTGCTCGTCGCGGACCTGCTGGAGTCCCGTACCAGGATCGAGAGGCGCAGGCGTGCCCCCGAGCCAGTCGGCGCACCACTCGTAGACGTTGCCGTGGACGTGATGCAGGCCGAAGGGGTTGGGCGCGAAGGTGTGCACCGGGGCGTGCACGAAGAACCGGTCGTCGAGCCATTCCTGGATCGATGGCCACTGCGTCCTTCCAATCGCGCTGCGGTCCGCGACGTTCGCGGCGGCTTGCTCTGCGAGCGATTCCTTCTCGGGACCGGTCCACCAGGGCGACGGCGTGCCGGCCCGCGCGGCGTACTCCCACTGGGCTTCGGTGGGCAGTTGCATGCCGAATCGGGAGAGGACCTCGACCGCGTCCTGCCACCTGACCCGTTCGACGGGGTGCAGCTTGGAGGTCACGCCGAAGGCGGGCATCGGGTCGTGGAACTCGCTCGGGTTCTCCCCCGTGAGGCGCAGCCACTGGGCCTGGGTGAGCTCGTACTTGGAGATGAAGAAGTGCGCGAGCTCGACCTGGGCGAGGAACTCGTCGGGCTGGGCGTCCGGGTCGTAGTTCAGACCCGTCTCGTCGCGGTTCTGGGCTCCGCGCGTGAACGGCCCGCCGGGGAGCAGGACGAACACGACGCCGCTCTCTTCCGTGAGGACGAGCGCGCCGTCCTCGTTCCGCTCGGGTGGGTCCCCGGTGAGGACATCGACGAGTTCCCAGAAGCCGGACGCCGGGTCCGGTCCGAGCGGCAACAGGGCCGGCTGCTCGGCGAGCTCGAGACCGCCGTACTCGGGGAATGCGTCCCGGTCGGCGATCGCCGCGATGGCCGAGCCCCACGGCTCGCGCCACGCGGCGCTCTCCATCCGCTCGGCAAGGCGGCGAGCTTGCGCCAGACGCCGCGCGACGCCCCACCCGAAGGGCGGTGCGACCCCGCTCCCCGCAAGCCCCGTCGCCGCGTCCCCGAAAGCCTCGATGTCCCGCACGAGCACGAAGAGCTGCCGCACCCACCAGGTGCCTTCGCGGACCTCGAGCTCATCGATGCGCTCGAGCGTCAGATCCTCCGGTGAGGCGCCAGCGCGGCGGACGAGGCTCTCGAGGCGCTCCCGATGGCCCATCTCCCCGGTCTCGGAGCCCGTGTCGAGGCTGGCGATCAGGCGCTCCGCGCGCGCGCACCAGTCCTCTAGGAGACCCACGTTCTCGGGCAGTGCCGGCCACAGGTCGAGTGCCTCCGCCTGCAGCCCGTCGAGCTCCCGATAGGCCGACATCGCGTTCAGCTGCCGCAAGCCCGCGGAGGCCTGCGCGACCTTTCCGAACATCCAGGACAGTCCGGAGATCGCGACCAGCGCGAGCGCCCCAACCGCGCTCCACGTCGGATGCCTCGCGACCCACTTCCGCGCGCGGCGCACGATCCCCGCCGGCCGCGCCTCGATCGGCTCGTTCGCGAGCCAGCGCTCGAGGTCCGCGGCGAGCTCGCCCATCGTCGGGTAGCGACGCTCGCGGTCCTTCTCCATCGCCTTGCCGCACACGAGCGCGAGGTCGAGCGGCACGCGCGAGCGGATCGAGCGCGGGTCCGGCGGGTCCTCGAGCAGGATCTTGCGCAGGACCTGATGGGTCGTGTCGCCCTCGAACGGACGCTGCAGGGTCAAGGCCTCGTACAGGACCACGCCCAGGCTGAAGATGTCGGTGCGGTGGTCGATCGCGACCACCTTCATGGACGCCTGCTCTGGGCTCATGTAGGCCGCCGTGCCGGCCAGATCGCCCACCTGGGACAGGCTCTGCTCGCCCAGGATCCGCGCGACGCCGAAGTCGGTGACGCGCGGCCGGCCGTCGGGCGCGATCAGGACGTTCGCCGGCTTGACGTCGCGGTGCACGACGCCCGCCTCGTGCGCCGCGCCGAGCGCGTCCGCCAGCTCGATGAAGAGCCGTGCCACGTCGCGGTAGTAGGCGTCCTCGAGCTTCGCCTCCGCGCGCAGCGCGGCGAACGAGGCCGCGAGGGTGCGGTTGCCCTCGACGAGCTCCGTCGCGATGTAGCGCACCCCGTCCGCCTCGCCCGCCGCGTAGACGGCGACGATCCCCGGGTGGCGCAGGCGCGCGCCCGCGCGGCCCTCGCGCTCGAAGAAGGCGAGCGCGCGCTCGGACGTGGGCCCGTCGAGCAGCAGCTTGAGCGCCACGCGCCGCCGCAGCGAGCGCTCCTCGGCCTCCCACACCTGCCCCATCCCGCCCTGGCCGAGCTTGCGCACGAGCCGGTAGTCGCCCACGACGTCGCCCGGTCCGAGCGCGGCTCGCGCGTCGCCCGCGCCGCCCGCGTCGACCTCGTCCTGCACCCGCCCTGCACGCGCGAACCAGGAACCACCGGCCTGCGTCGGCCTCGTGCAGGCGCCGGCGAGCACGCGCAGCTCGGCCGCGAGCTCGGCGTGTTCCGCGACCAGGCGCTCGAACGCGCCGTCGTCATCGGGTCCGTGCCGCTCGAGGAGCTCGGCGAACAGGCGATCGGCGTCCCCGGAACCGGCCGTGTTCTCGGAAGCGTCCGTCATCCGGTGAGCGGGTCCAGGGCCGTCCGCAGGCGCGCGGCCCTGGAGGCCAGCTTCGCCAGAGCCCGGTTGAAACGCATGCGCGCGGCGTGCGAGCTCTGCAAGGCGAGCCGCTCGGCGATCTCGCCGAACCGGAGGCCGTCGTGGTTGCGCAGCTCGACGAGCCGGCGGTCGTCCGGCTCGAGGTACTCGAGCGCGCGCTCCATCCACTCGCGCAGCTCGTCTCGCTCCGCGACCCGATCGGGCCCTGCCGCGGTCTCCTCCCGCACGTCCTCGCTCGAGAGGCGCGTCGGCAGCTGCTGATCCCTCCCTCCGCCGCGGCGCAGGGCCCAGGCGCGATGGCGACGGTCGCCGAGCACGCTGGAGAGCACCCGCGCGACGAGTGCCCGGAACTGCGCCTGGTCCTCGGGCACGAAGCGCGGCCCGTAGCCGCCCGTGGACCCGGGCGCGCATCCAGTCGAGGTTCTGCTCGACCAGGAGCGCGAGCGCGGCGCGGTCCCCGGCGTACCACGCCTCGAGCAAGCGGGCCGTCTCGTCGATGTCCTGCGGCATCCTCCTACCCTCCCTCTGCGCCCTCGACCGGCGCTCGGCGCGAGCATAGCCGCCCGGGAAAAAGTTGCACACGAATGCCTGCGCGGGGGCGAGCTCCGGTCCCCGGGCGGACGATCCCAAGAAAACGGGCGTCCGGACCGTTGCTAGCCCGGACACGCCGAAAGGGGAACGACATGCGACAGGTGGATCGACGGGGTTTCTTCGGTCTGACGGTGCTCGGAGCCGCCGGCGTCTGCCTCCCGGGCGGGCTGGCCGCCTTCTTCTCGCCAGGCCGGCCCGGCCCGGGTGGGATCGGCCGCTCCGACGTGCGTCGCGCCTGGCGCCGGGCACGCGCGTCCGGGCGCCCGCTGCTCGTCCTCCTGATCCCCGCGGTGGACGAGGAGAAGCACGAGCGCGGCCTGCTCTGGGGGCAGGTCCTGAACCACGGGTCCGACGAGTGCCTGGCCGACCTCGCGCTGTGCACGGTCGCGTGCGCGACGGGGCCCGAGGTCCTGCGCGCGTTCCCGGACCTCGCCGCCCGGGTGCTGCCGCGTACGCTCGCGGTGCTCGTCGAGCCGGACGAGAGCGCGGCGTGCCTGCGCGTCGAGCGCGAGGATCTCGCGCTGCCGGAGATCTCATGGGGCGAGCCCGAGCCGTTCCTCGAATGGGAGCGGGCGGCGCGCGCGCGCATCGCGGCGATCGAAGCGGCGCTGCGCAGGGCGCTCGCCCCCGACGAAGAGACGATCGCCGCGCGCCGGGCGCTCTGCCTCGCCGCCGTGCCCGAAGGCGAGCGCGCCGGCCTCGAGGCCCGGTTCGCGGCGGGCACGGCGACGCCGCGCGACGTCCGCGCCGCTCCCGCGCTCGCGCGCGCGGCGGCCGAGGCCGATCCCGAGAAGCGCGACACCTGGATCGCGCGGCTCGCCGCGGCTGCCCGCGAGGAGATCGTCGCGGCGCCGCCCGCGGGCGCGAAGTGGGCGCAGTCCGCGGGCTGCGGCACGCGCATCGAGGGCGAGGAGGAGAACGTCATGGTGGCGTGCGGCATGGCCCACGTCCCGGCGCTGAGCCAGCGCTTCCTGCACCTCTTCACGAACCCGTAGGGACACGGAAGGACGCCATGCAACGCAGACAGCTCCTGACCCTCGCGGCGGGCGGGCTCGCCGGCGCGGGCGCGCCGAGCTGGGTCGCCGAGCGCTTCACGCCCGAGCGCGATCGCCGGCTCGTCGAGGCCGGAGTGCAGCGCGCGAAGACCGCCGGCAAGCCGCTGCTCGTGCTGCTCGTGCCCGAGACCGACGAGGGCGGCGCGACGCAGCGCGGCCAGCTCTGGGGCGCGTTCTTCGGCCTCGCCTCGGACGAGGACCTCGCCGAGCTCGCGCTGTGCGAGGTCGTGTGCGCGCCCGCGAGCGAGCTGCCGAACGGCGCCCTCGCGGAGGGCGCGCTCGCCGTGCTGCTCGAGGCGGATCCGCTGCAGCGCGAGGGCGTCGGCGTGTCCGCCGCGGACCTCGACGGCCCGCTGCCGAGCCCCTACGAGGTGCTCGAGACCCCGCCGGCCGTCGTCCAGAGGCTCGGGCTCCTGCGCGCGCGCCTGCGCGCGGCGATCGTCCCCGACGCGGCCACGATCGAGTACCGCAAGCAGCGCTCGCTCGCCTCGCTCACCGGCATGGAGCCCTGGGTGCTCGAAGGTTTCTGGACCTGGTCGAACCGGCCCAAGCTCTCGAGCGCCGACCGCGCCGCCGGGTTCCTCTACTGGGAGGCGCTGCGCACGAGGGTGCCCGAGGCGCGCTGGCGCTCGGTGCTCGGACGCGCCGCCGCACTGCGCCTCTGGGAGCAGGACCCCGCCGGCGCGAGCTGGCACCAGACGCCCGCCGTCTGCCCGCCGTGCGGGATGGGGCACGTCTCCGACGCGAGCCGGCACTTCCTGCGCTTCTTCACGGAGAGCGACCCGGGCCCTGCGGGCGGGCGGTAGGATCGGACCGCGTGATCGGCGTCGGCCTCACGCTGCAGCCCGAGGACGCTTACCTCGACCTCCTCGCGGGCGTGATCCGCGAGGAGCCCGACTACTACGAGGTCGCGCCGGAGACGCTCTGGCGCGCCCCGGATCCCGAGACCGGGGGCGAGCTTCGACCCAACGGCTTCCACGCGCGCTTCGCCGCGCTGCGCGCGCGGACGCAGAGGCCCTTCGTCGCCCACGGCGTCGGCTTCTCGGTCGGCAGCGTCGCGCCGGAACGCGCGCGCCGCGCCCGCTGGCTCGCGCGCATCGAGGACGACGCGCGCGTCTTCGGGTTCGAGTGGTACACAGACCACCTGGGCGCGACGGTTCTCGACGGCCGCGAGCTGCTCCTGCCGCTGCCGCTCGCGATGACGGCCGCGATGGCGGGCGTCGTGCGCGCGAGCCTGGTCGAGCTGCAGACCGTCGTGCCGCTGGCGGGCGTCGAGAACTCCGTCTTCTACTTCCACCTGGGCGACCCGCTCGACGAGCCGGCGTTCCTCGGGCGCATCCTCGACGGCCCGGGCCTCGTGCTCCTGCTCGATCTGCACAACGTGCACACGAGCGCCGTCAACGCCGGGTTCGAGGCGTGGGAGTACGTGCGCCGCCTGCCGCTCGAGAAGGTGATCGAGATCCACCTGGCGGGTGGGACGCAGAGCGACCCGGCGTGGCTGCACTCGGGCAAGGTGCTGCGCCTCGACAGCCACGACCACGCCGTGCCCCAGGAGGTCTGGGGGCTCTTCGAGCGCGTGCTGCCGCTGTGCCCGGGCTTGCGCGGCGTGACGCTCGAGCGCATGGAGGGCACGGTCGGCGAGGCGGACGTCGAGCCGATCCGCGCGGAGCTGCGCCGCGCGCGGCGGATTCTGGAGCTCGCTCGTGCACGCTGAGCTCGAAGAGCTCGCGCGTCTGGAACGGCTGGTCGCCGACGCGCTGACGGCGGCCGACCCGGTGGCGGAGCTGCGCCGGGCCGCGCGCGACGAGTCGCTCCCCGCCGACCTGCGCGCCGCCCTCGAGCGCGCCGACGAGGACGGCGTGCGGCTGAGCGCGCTGCTCGTCGCACGCCTGCGCTTCGAGCGCTTGATGCAGGGCTCGCGCGCCGCCGCACGCTGGTTCGAGGAGGACGCGCGGGCGTTCACCGAGGCCTTTCGCACGTACCATCGGAGCGTGGCGCCGACGGCGCCGTTTCCGGGGGAGGAGGGGGCGCGCTTCGAGGAGTGGCTGGCTTCGAGGAGAGACGAGGTGTGACGCCGAAGAACGTGCGGCCCTGGCGCGCTCGCGTGCGCCGCGTCGCCCTCGCCACCGCCGTGGGCGCCTGCGCGCTCGCGATCGTCGTCGCGGCGTGCGTCCTCGTGTGGCGGAACGGGCCCGGGCTGCGGAGGTTCGACGCGCAGATGACGCTCTTCGAGGCCCTGCTCGCGCAGCCGCCGCGCGCGATGATGGCGAGGGAAGGCGAGCGGTTCCTGCTGTGGCCCTTCCCCTTCATTCATGGAGGTCTTGGCGGGGACGACGGAACGCGCGTGGTGGGCGGGGACCTCGACGTCATCGTCGTCTGGGACCTGTGGACCCTCGGGGACGCCCGCGTGACGATCCGCGACCACGGAGCGCCGCTGAACGGCGAGCTCGTGGAGATGGTCCTCGACTGCCTGGAGAACGAGGCGTCGGAGGTCACGATCGAGATGGCCGCGCCCAATGCCGGTCACTGAGGGCAGGCAGGAGAGATTGGGGCCAGCCAGGGGCTAGAGAGAAGGCCCGGAAGCGACCGTGGTTCGTTACTGACCCGCCCCGCGTGCCCCGTGGCGGCGCAGCACGGCGGCCACGGGCTCGCTCGCGTCCGCGAGGAGCCAGCCTCCCGCGGAGTCCTGCTCGGGCGCGTCGGGGTGCGCGAGCGACGCGCCGGCCTCGAGCAGGAGCTCGGCGATCCTCGCGTACACCTCCGCTCGCTCCTCGGCGCCGCCCGAGTAGCGCGAGCCGTGGCACACCCAGCCGAGGGGCGTCGAGCGGTGCACCGTGCACAGGACCTCGAGCGGCGCGCCCTCGTCGAGGAGCAGCGCGGCGGCTTCGGGCTGACCGAACCAGGCCGCCTGGTGCAGGGCGGTGCCGCCGTCGAGGCCGCGCGCGGCGATGTCGGCGCCCGCCTCGAGGAGCAGCGCCGCGGCCTCGGTGCGCTCGAGCCGGCCCGCGAGGTCCGGCAGGAGGCGCGCTTCCTCGGGGCCGAAGCGGCGCACGAGCCCAGGGTCGTCCGCGAGCATCGCGCGCGCGGCGTCGAGGTCGCCCTTCACCAGCGCGACGGCGAAGCGGTCGCTCGCAGTCAGCGTCGTGTCGGCGCCGAGCTCGGCGAGCGCGGCGGCGATCTCCTCGAAGCCGCGCCGCACGGCGTGCTGGTAGGCGGTCATCCCGCCGGCGTTGCGCGCGTCGAGGCGCACGCCGCGCCTTGCGAGCATGCGAACGGCTGGAAGCCGCCGGCGGCGTGTGGCCACGTGCAGCGCGGTCTCCCCGGCGGGGCCGGCGGGCTCGTCCGGGTCGGCGCCCCGCTCGAGCAGCGCCTCGACGAGCGGCACCTGGAAGCAGAAGTCGAGCAGGGCGTGCAAGACCGGCACGCCGCCAACCACGGGCGCGGGCTCGCGCGCGAGCCGCGGGTGCTCGGCGAGGATCGCGAGCGCCTCGTCGACCCGGCCCGAGCACGCCGCCGCGCAGAAGCGCGCGGCGGGCTGGTCCGCGGGGGCGGTCACGGTGCGCGCCGGTTCCTCACTCGGCCTGCAGCTTGGCGATGACCTCGGCCAGGTCGGCGCCGTGCGAGTCGACCTTCACCTCGCGGTCGATGTGCCGCACGACGCCCTTGGGGTCGAGCACGAACGTCACGCGACCCGCGAACGGACGTCCCTCCATCAGGACGTCGAACTTCGTGGCCGCGCTGCCGTCGGCGTCGCTGAGGAGCTGGAAGTTCAGCTCCTGCGCCTCGGCGAAGGCCGCGAGGTCCTTCACGTCGTCGAGGCTCACGGCGTACACGTCGACGCCGAGGTCCGCCATCTTCTCCGCTGCGTCCCGCAGGGAGCACACTTCGCGGGTTCACCCGGGGGTAGCCGCCTTGGGAAAGAAGGCCAGGACGCTCCAGTGCTCGCCCCCGCCGGCGAGGCTCACGGCGCGGCCGGTGTGATCGTTGAGGCGGATCGCGGGAGCGGGCTTGCCGACCTCGGGGCCCTTCCTCTGCGCCTCGTCCTGGGCGGCGAAGGCGAGGCCGGCGAGCGTGAGCAGGGTCAGGAGAGGGGCTCTCATCGGGGATTCTCCGTGCGGGGTCCCGGGCCGACGTGGCCGGCGTGGCCGACGTCGATCGGGCGCGCGATTGTAGCCGCGGCCCGGCGACCGCGCGCTGGAGCTCGGTCACTCCGCGAGGTCGCGCAGGCTCGCGTGGTGGTGGATCGCAACCCCGCGGTACGCCGGATCGTCCCCCAGGCCGTCGTGCAGCGTCTCGAGCTCGCGCTCCAGGTGCGCGCGCCCCTCCTCCCAGAACGTCGTGGCATCGCCCTCCGGACCCAGGTCGGCGGTCTCGACGGCGACGATCGAGGGGCCCGCGGCGAGCTCGCCCGCGGACACCTCGAGGATGCCGCCCGGTCCCGCCGCGTGGTCGCGGTAGGCCATCACCTGGACGACGTCGGCGATCCCGGCGACGTGGAGGTGCAGCGGCCGCGCGGCCGCCTCCCCGTCGAGCGCGAGCACGAGGCGCTCGTCGGTGTCGAACCAGAACGGCGTCGCCACCGTGAGCTCGAGCTCGCCGATGCGCGCGCGCAGGCCGTGCAGGAAGTCGAGGTAGTCCTGGGCTGAGCCCGGGAGACCGTCCCAGAAGTAGTGGCCGCCCGCGTGGTGCGTCCCCTGCGGCTCCGAGTCGTCGAGGATCCCGTCGAACTCGACGCCGGACTGCGCGATGCGCTCGTAGAAGTCCCAGCCCTCGTCGAAGCAGGTCGGCTGGCCCGGGACGCCCGCGTCGCACGGGACCGTCCAGAAAGGATGTCCGCCGAGCGCGAGGACGCGCACGCGCGCGCGGTGCAGGCGCTCGACGAACGCGCGGTAGCGGTCCGCTGCGCCGGGCTCCCCGTAGCCGAGCGGCGACGCCTCGATGAAGACGCCGCTGATCCGCTGGCGCGCGGCGAAGCGCAGGAGCTCGCGCGTGCGTCCCGTGTCGCCGGGGATCGCGCCATCCCAGACGTAGAGGTAGCGAGATGCGCGCGCGAGGCGCTGCGCGGGTGCTCGCCGCTGGTGGCCCGAGCGCAGCCAGGGCAGCCCGACGCCGAAGGCGAGGACGAGGGCGGTCAGGCCGAGGAGCCAGGGCAGCTTGCGGATCGGGCAGACGCGCATCCCTTCCCATCGGCCAGGTTGGGGCGGAAGCCGTAGCCGGGGCGTCTTCCGAGAGGTTGATCGAGACCGGCCTGCTTCTCCGCGGTGGGGTCTGGCAGCCCCCAGTCCCGTCGCCGGAGGCCAGCCAACCCGCGAAGTGATTCCTGCGCGGACCCCAAAGTGACCGGCATTGCGGCTAGCCCAAGCCGTCCTTCGCCGCCAGCGCGTCGATCTTGCGCGCCAGCACGAAGTCGTTGAGCGAGAGCCCGTCGATCGCGTGGGTCGAGAGCACGAGCTCGACCTGGTTCCAGCCGGTGACGTGGAAGTCGGGGTGGTGCCCCTCCTCCTCGGCCAGCATGCCCACGCGGTTGACGAAGGCGAGCGCGGCGCGGAAGTCCTTCAGCTTGAACCCGCGGCGGATCCTCGGGTAGTCGAGGGTCCAGTCGGGAACGTGGGCCATGTGTCCCTCGGCCGCGCCGCGCGAAAGGGCCGGCGTGTCCCCCGAGCACGGCTCGCAGCGCTCCGGGAGCGGCTCGCGCGCCGTCATTCGGCCCCCGTTCCCTCGAGGCCGAGCTCGGCCGCGTGGGGCCGGAGCGCGTCGACGACGAACTGGATGTGCTCTCCGAGGTCGGCCTCGAGCAGCTCGGCGCCCGCGGTGACTTCCTGGCGCTCGACCTTGGCCGCGAAGGCCTTGTCCTTGAGCTTCTTCTTGACGCTCTTCGGCGAGAGCGTGGCGATGCCCTCGGGCCGCACGAGCGCGCAGGCGCCGATGAACCCGGTCAGCTCGTCGCAGGCGAGCAGCGCCCTGTCGAGCGCCGTCTCGTAGGGCACGTCCCACTTCGTGTAGTGCGCCGAGACGGCGTGCGCGATCGCTTCCTCGCCCTGCTCGCGCAGCCAGGCGACGATGCGCTTCGGGTGCTCCTCGGGCCACTTCTCGTAGTCGGCGTCGTGGAGCATGCCGGCGATGCCCCAGGCCTCGACGTCGGCATCGCCCGCGCCGTAACGCCGCGCCGCGGCGCGCATCACGATCTCGACGGCGCGCGCGTGCTTGCGCAGCGAATCCGTCTCGGTCCACTCGCAGAGCTTCTCCCAGGCTTCGTCGCGCGTGATCCCCATGGCTTTTACTGCGAGCCCACGGGCGTCAGCCAGCCGTGGCGGTCGGGAATCTCGCCCTTCAGGATCCCGAAGAACTCCTTCTGCAGGCGCTTGGTCACGGGGCCGGGCACGCCGTCGCCGACGGGCATGGCGTCGACGCTGCGCACGGGCGTGATCTCGGCTGCCGTGCCCGTCATGAAGAACTCGTCCGCGTAGTAGAGCATCTCGCGCGCGATGCGCTGCTCCTTGATCTCGAACCCGAGGTCGGCGCACAGCTCGAACACGAACCCGCGCGTCACCCCGGCCAGGATCGAGGCGCCGAGCGGCGGCGTGTAGAGGGCACGCTGGTACAGGACGAAGAGGTTCTCGCCGCTCGCCTCGCACACGTAGCCCTCGCGGTCGAGCGCGATGCCCTCGGCGTAGCCGTGGCGCTTCGCCTCGCGGATCACCATCAGCGAGTTGAGGTAGTTGCCCGACGCCTTGGCCATCGCCGGGTGCGTGTTCGGCGCCATGCGGCGCCAGCTGCTGACGCCGACGTCGACGCCCTTCTCGAGCCCCTCCGCGCCGTGCAGCGTGCCCCACTCGAACGTGACGATGGCGATCTCGACCGGCGAGGTCGTCGGCAGCACACCGATCTGGCCGTACCCGCGGAAGACGAGCGGCCGGATGTAGCAGGACTCGTGGCCGTTCCGGCGCACGGTCTCGCGGATCGCGTCCGAGACGTCCCGCTTCGAGTACTCGAGCGGCAGGTCGATGATCTTGCAGGAGAGGAACAGGCGGTCCACGTGCCGGTCGAGTCCCAGGATGGCCGGCCCGCGGCTCGTCGCGTACGCCCGGATGCCCTCGAAGACGCCGGTGCCGTAATGGGCGACGTGCGACAGGACGTGGATCTGCGCTTCGTCCCAGGGGACGAGCTTGCCGTTGAACCAGATGAACTCCGCTTTCTCCATCGAGTCTCCTGGCAGAGGGGGCGCGGAGCATAGCATGGCGACCGCTGCCGGCCGGGGTCGCGTCGAGAGGTCGACGCCGCGCTCGTTATCATTCGGTTCGAATGGGCGGCCAACCGAGGGCTGGAGGCAGGACCGCGCCCCGAGAAGCGCGACTGGACCGCCCCGCGCTCCTGCTCCTGGTCGCGCTCGTGGCCGTCGGTGCGTGGGTGCGCTTCCACGACCTCCCCCAGCAGTGCCTCCTCGGCGACGAGCTGCACGCGCTGCGCGCAGCGGCGAGGCGGTCGTACGCGGAGCTCTTCACGTTCTACGCGCCGGCGGACAACTCGATCCCGCTCAGCCTCTACGCGCGTCTCCTGATGGACACGGTCGGTGTGACGGAACTGCGCCTCCGGGCGCCGATCGCTTTGGCCGGCTTCCTGCTGATGCTCGCGCCGCTGCTGTTCCGGCGCTCGCTGGGAACGCCCGCGATCGTGCTCGCGGTCGCGCTCGCAGCGGTCTCGCCGACGCTCGTCTACTTCTCCTACTTCGCGCGGCCCTACTCGCCGTCCGCGCTGTTCGTCGTGATCGAGCTCTTCCTCTGGGAGCGTTGGGTCACCACCAGGTCGGCACGCGTTGGGGTCGCTTTCGGGTCGATCGCTGCCCTGGCCTGCTTCTTCCACTTGTTCGGCGCAGTGCCGGTGGCCGTGCTGTTCCTCGCCAGCCTCGGCCTCGCTCTGCGCGGTCAGCTCGGCTTGCGCTCGTGGGTCCTCGCCGCGGCCGCTGCCGCGGTCCTGAGCCTCGGGCTGCTCGGGCCGGGACTCGCGGGGCTCCTCGAGCATCGCGCAGGAAAAATCGGTGGGGGCGAGCTCGACCAGAGCTACATGCTGCGCGCGTTCGCGAGGCTGACGGGTCTGGGCCCCGTGGGGATGGTCTCGTTCGCGGCGCTCGCACTGCTGGGCTCGTGGCGTGCGCTCGCCACTCGACGCACCTTCGGGACCGCCCTCGTGAGCGTCGTCGTCGCGCAGTGGGTGGCGGTCGGCGCGCTGCAGCCGTTCGGCGACCCCTCGGCATGGTCGCGGTACGTGTTCCCGGCCTGGATCCCGCACCTCCTGCTCGTCGCCGTCGGACTGGAGGGCCTGCTAGCCGGGCTGGGCAGACTCGTCCCCGGAACGCTCACGGCGCAGGAGCGGCAGGCGCTGCTGATCGCGGCGCTGATCCCCGTCGGGACGCTCGCATTCAGCTTGATCCCTGTCTTCGATTGGCGCCGGAACAGCTTCCGTACGCTGCGCGAGACGCTCGACCGACAGGCGGCCGAGCCGAGTCCGGCTCCCGTCTACGCCTTCCTTCGCGACGAGGCCGACGCCGGCGACACGGTGCTCGAGTGCGGCGTCGCGGCATCCGCCGAAGGCTGGATGCAATACCGGCGCGGACAGCTCGCGCACGGCAAGTGGGTGCGACTCGTCTCGCTCGGAGGCGAGGTGCAGCTCACGACCGGGGCGCACTACCGGAACCTGCTCCCGCTGGAGGACGAGCGCGCGCTCGAGGCGAGCGGCGCGCGCTACCTCGTCCTGCATTCCCTGCCCGGAGCTCCCGCCCCGGCGGAGCGTGGATCGCGGCGCCGGATCCGGGACCAGCGCATCGAGCGGGCGCGAGCGGAGCTCGAGCGACGGTACGGGGCGCCGGTCTGGGCGGGCGAACGCCACGTGGTCTTCGATCTTCGTTGACCGTCACTCGTCGCCCGCGTATCCGAGCTCCTGAAGCTTTCGCACCCGCTCGCTCGAGGCTCCCGCGCGCCCGACTGGCCGCGCCACCGGAGGCCGCGAAACGAGCCGGTCTCGGCGATCACCGTCCGCCGCCGAGAGATCGACGAGCTGCTGGGGTGAGCCACTGCGGCATGTGAGCTTCCAGGAACCACGGCGGATGGAGGTCCACCCAGGGGCCTCGGAAACCACGTGGCGTTGAGCGTCGCGCAGGAGCGGGACGCCATCGATGCCGGGAATTGCGGGCTCGCCCGGGAGCTCGAGCACCTCCTCGGTGACACCGTTCCCGTGGCTGAAGCTCACCTTCTCGAGTCGCCCGACCGTTCGCGGTGCTCGCGGACGGCCGCGGCGTACGCGGGCGTCGGCATCCCGGGGACCTCCAGCGGCCCGGCCTTCCGGGCGCGCCACGCGGCGAGCCGCGCCGCGAGCCCGTCGCGTACCTCGCGCTGCGCGGGATTCCCGGCCAGGTCGCGTTCCTCCGTGGGATCCTCGTCCATGTCGTAGAGCTCGTAGAGGGTCCGCCCGCCGGCCTTCTGGGTGGCGATCAGCTTGTAGCGCGAGTCGCGCAGCATCGTCCGCCTGCCGCACTCGGCGAAGCAACGGTCCTTCCATTCCCCGTCGGCACCCGTCGCGACGCCGACGAAGCTCTGCCCTTCGAGACCCGCGCCAGGCGCGGGGATGCCGGCGAGGTCGAGCAGAGTCGGCAGGACGTCGATGCTCTCGACGATCTCCTGCACGGGCTCGCCGCCGTTGAACTTCTCGGCGACCGGCGCGCCCGCCGGCAGCCGCATCAAGAGCGGTACGTGCGTCGGGCCTTCGTACATGAGGTTCTTGCCCCAGCGCCCCTTGTCCCCGAGCATCTCCCCGTGGTCGGACGTGAAGACGACGATCGTGTCGTCGCGCATTCCGAGCCGGTCGAGCTCTCCCAGGACGCGCCCCACGTTGTCGTCGAGGTTCGTCACGTGGCCGAGGTACTGGGCCGTGATGCGGCGCAGGACGTCATCGGTGTCGACGTAGCCGGCTTCGACGGGCATCCCGCGGTTGGATTCCGGGATCTCCGGAACGTCGAGCTCCTCCGGGGGGTACATCGACCTGTAGGGCTCCGGCGAGAGATACGGGCCGTGCGGGATCCTGAAGCTGACGAAGAGGAACCACGGTTCGGCGGACTCCCGCGAGCGTAGGAAATCGATCGCCCGGTCCGCGATCCAGCAGCTCATGAAGTCGGTGCGCGGGTACGGGAAGCTGCCGATCTCGCGCAGCAGAGGGTGCTCGATGCTCTCTTCGCGCTGGAAGATCCGCGCGGACCCGTGCTTGAGCTTGAGGAAGAGGGGGTAGGTCTCGAGCTCGCGCGGTCCCTCGTACAGGTAGGACCAGAAGTAGTCGAAGTCGTAGGCCAGGTGCTTCGGCGTGAAGTGCAGCTTGCCGCTGATCGCCGTCGTGTAGCCGTGGTGCTTGAGGAGCGACGTCAGGAAGATCTCGCCTTCGTTCGCGGCGACGCCGTTCTCGAGCGCGCCGTGGGTGTGCGGGTAGCGGCCGGTGAAGAGCGAGTAGCGCGCGGGGCTGCACACCGGAGCCACGGTGTAGGCGTTGGCGAAGAGCCGCCCTTCGCGCGCCAGGCGGTCCAGGTTCGGCGTGCGCACGGTTGGATGGCCCGCGCAGCCCATCACGTCCCAGCGCATCTGGTCGCACATCAGGAAGAGGACGCTCGGGTGCGCACGGCCCGGATCGCGATCGGGCCTGGCCTGAACGGCGAGCGCCGCACGCTCGCTCGCGGCGAGCGCGGCGAGCAGGCAGAGCAGGAGGAGCCGCGACGATCCTGGAGCGAGCGACCTGGAGCGATGCATTCGGCCGAGTCTACAAGCAGTCGCGAGGAGCGCCACGACCACGGTAGAATGCCCCGCCCTCGCCCTGGCCCCGCCAGCGAAACGGGAGACTCGATGAGCAGCATCCAGGAAGCCCCCCACGGAATGAACCTCGTGATCGAGAAGGCGGACGGCACGGTCTACATCGGCCGCTTCGACTCGACCAACGGCTTCGAGGTGCTGATGCACGACTGCGACGTCCTCGAGCCCGGCGCGAGCGCCGATCCGGAGCGCTGGATCCGCGAGACCGCGACCTACGGCGTCGACGTCAAGCACCGCGACCTCACGTTCTCCGCCATGGGCATCAAGAGCTGGCGCCCGCTCGGCGACGTCCCCAAGCTCGACCGGTAGGTGGCCCGATGACCCAGCGCGAAGGGATCGACCGTAGAGGCTTCCTCAGCATCGGCGCGGGCGCGGCGCTGCTCGGAACGAGCGCGAGAGCGCAGGAGAGCTCCGGGAAGCACGAGTTCAAGCTGAAGTACGCCCCGCACGCGGGCATGTTCCGCGAGCTGGCCGGCGGCGGCGGCGGCGTCGACGAGATCCGCTACTGCGCGGACCGCGGCTTCCGCGCCTTCGAGGACAACGGCCTGGCGCGCAGGTCCGTGCAGGAGCAGGAGGCGATCGGCAAGGCCCTCGCGGACCGCGGGATGACGATGGGCGTCTTCGTCGGCAACTCCAACGGCTTCGGGAACTCGGGCTTCGCCTCCGGCGACGACGCGACCCGCGAGCAGTTCGTCGCCGACCTGAAGAGCTCCGTCGAGATCGCGGGGCGCGTGGGCGCGAAGTGGTGCACCATCCTCGTGGGCGAGGTCCATTCGCGGCTGGAGCCCGACTTCCAGACGGCGAACGTCATCGAGGCCCTCAAGCGCGGCGCGGAGGTCTGCGAGGCATCGGGCCTGGTGATGGTGCTCGAGCCGCTCAACTGGTGGCGCGACCACCCGCGCATGTTCCTGTGGAAGATCCCGCAGGCGTACCTGGTCTGCAAGGCGGTGGCGAGCCCGTCGTGCAAGATCCTCTTCGACATCTACCACCAGCAGATCAGCGAGGGGAACCTGATCCCCAACATGGATCACGCCTGGGACGAGATCGGCTACTTCCAGATCGGCGACAACCCGGGACGCAACGAGCCCGGCACCGGCGAGATCAACTACCGCAACGTCTTCCGCCACATCCACGCGAAGGGCTTCGAGGGCGTCATGGGCATGGAGCACGGCAACTCGCGGCCGGGCGCGGAGGGCGAGGAGGCGGTGATCGCCGCCTACGTCGCGGCGGACGACTTCTAACCAACGGAGCTCGGAGCCCCCCGTCCCGACGATGCAGGCGCCGGTTCGCGCGCGTCCACGCCGGCCTGTACCGGCCGGCGCGCGCGTGGTCTCCCGCCGTCAGGCCACTTCCCAGGTCTCGCCGGACCAGACCAGGTCCTCGACCTTCCCGCGCCCCTTGCTGGCGATCGCCTGCTCGATCTGGCGGTTGACCGCCTCGTCGTAGACGAGGTCGTCGACCTGACGGAAGATCCCGATCGGGGTCGGCAGGGCCGGGTCCTTGTCCATCATCGACATCAGGAACGCCGGAGCCGAGGAGGAGACGGTCGGGTCCCACACGTCGGCGTCCGCGGCCGCGACGACCTTGACGTCCCAGCCGTCGAGCTTGATCCCCTTGTCCCGCTCCTTGCCGAAGACCATCTTCTCGCCGGGCACGAGGTCGATCGTCTGCTCGTCGCGCACCGCCTTACCGACGGTGTCGGCGTAGAAGTCCTTGTTGAAGATCACGCAGTTCTGGAGGATCTCGACGAAGGACGCGCCCTTGTGCGCCGCGGCGGCGTCGAACGTCTTCAGCATGTGCTTGTTGTCGACGTCCACCGTGCGCGAGACGAAGGTCGCGTTGCAGCCGAGCGCGAAGCTGATCGGGTTGAACGGCCGGTCGGCCGAGCCGAGCGGCGACGACTTCGTGCGCTTTCCGATCGGAGAGGTCGGCGAGTACTGCCCCTTGGTGAGCCCGTAGATCTCGTTGTTGAAGAGCAGGATGTTGACGTCGACGTTGCGCCGCAGGATGTGCGCCAGGTGGTTGCCGCCGATCGACAGGCCGTCGCCGTCGCCTGTGACGAGCCAAACCTCGAGCTCGGGGTTGGCCGTCTTGATCCCGGTCGCGAACGCCGGCGCCCGGCCGTGGATCGTGTGGAACCCGTACGTGTCCATGTAGTACGGGAAGCGGCTGGAGCAGCCGATCCCGCTCACGAACACCGTCTTCTCGCGCTTCGCCTGCCTCTCGGCGAGGTGCATCTGGATCGCGTTCAGGATGGCGTAGTCCCCGCAGCCGGGGCACCAGCGCACCTCCTGGTCGGACTTGTAGTCCTTCTTCGTCAGGGTCGCGGTCGCTTCGGCCATGGTCACTGCTCCAGGATGTGGTCGATCTTCTCCTTGATCTCGGAGGTGAGGAACGGCTGTCCCGTCACCTTCGGGTAGGAGATGAAGTTGTGGTGCGGGTACTCGCTGCGCATGAGGCGCGCCATCTGCCCCATGTTCATCTCGGGGATCAGGACGGCCTTGAAGCGCGCGAAGATCTCGTCGAGCCCGTGCGGGAACGGCCAGACGTGGATCATGTGGATGCGGCTGACCGCCTTGCCCTCGGCCTGCGCCTGCTCCACCGCCTGCGTGATGATCCCGACGGTGGAGCCCCAGCCGAGCACGAGCACGTCGCCCTGGCGCGGGCCGTGCACCTGTGGCGTGGGGATGGAGTCGCGGACGTTCATCACCTTCTGGTGGCGCATGTCCGTCATCGCCTGGTGGTTGTCGGGGTCGTAGCTGATGTTGCCCGACACGGCCTTCTCCAGGCCGCCGATGCGGAACTCCATGCCCGGCGTCCCGGGCTTGACCCACGAACGCGCGCCGCGCGCGTCGCGGCCGAAGGTCTGATGCCCCTCCGGATCGGTCGCGAAGGAGACCGGGAAGGGCTCGAACGTGTCCATCTTCGGCAGCCGCCAGGGCTCGGCTCCGTTCGCGATGAAGTTGTCCGAGAGCAGGATCACGGGCGTCATGTACTGCACCGCGATGCGGCAGGCCTCGACCGCGACCGCGAACGCGTCCGCCGGCCGCGAGGCCGCGATCACCGGCAGCGGGGTGTCGGCGTTGCGGCCCAGGACCGCCTGCAGGAGGTCGGACTGCTCGGTCTTGGTCGGCATGCCCGTCGAGGGCCCGGCGCGCTGGATGTCGACGATGACGAGCGGCAGCTCGACCGAGACGGCGAGGCCGATGGCCTCGGTCTTGAGCGCCAGCCCCGGCCCGGAAGTCGAGGTCATCCCCAGGCACCCGGCGTACGAGGCGCCGATGGCCGCGCAGACGGCGGCGATCTCGTCCTCGGCCTGGATCGTCACCACGCCGTAGTGCTTGTAGCCGGCGAGCGTCTCGAGGACGGTCGACGCCGGCGTGATCGGGTACGAGCCCAGCACCGGCTTCAGGCCCGCGAGCTCGGCCCCCGCCACGAGCCCCATCGCCAGCGCCTGGTTGCCCATGATGTTGCGGTAGGTCCCCGGCGGCATGCCCTCGACCTTGGGGACCTCGTAGCGGCCCTGGAACAGCTCGTGGATGTCGCCGGCGTTGTACCCCGCCTTGAGGGCCCGCTGGTTGGCGTCGACGAGCTCGGGGTTCTTCTTGAACTTCTTGGCCAGCCAGTCGAGGGTCGGCTCGAGCGGGCGGCTGTAGACCCAGTACATCAGGCCCAGCGTGTAGAAGTTCTTGCAGCGCTGCTTCTCCTTGGCGGAGAGCGGCGAGTCGGAGAGGGCGTCGGCGACCCGCGCGTTGATGTCGACCTCGATCACGCGGTAGCCGTCCAGCGTCCCGTCCTCGAGCGGGTTGCTCTCGAGCTGGGCCTTCTTCAGGTCGGTCGGCTTGAAGTTCCCCGTGTTGACGACCACGATCGCCCCCGGGGGCAGGTCCTTCATGTTCACGGCGAGCGCCGCGGGGTTCATCGCGACCAGCACGTCCGGCTTGTCCCCCGGCGTGTGGATGTCGCTCGAGCTGAACTGCAGCTGGAAGCCGGAGACCCCGGGGCGCGTGCCGGCGGGCGCGCGGATCTCCGCCGGGAAGTCGGGCAAGGTCGCGAGGTCGTTGCCCACGAGGGCGCTCGTGAGCGTGAACTGGTTGCCCGTGATCTGCATCCCGTCGCCGGAGTCGCCGGCGAAACGGATCACCACGTGGTCCAGCTGCTGGAGCGGGAGCTCGGCACCGGGTTGCTTGGTCGTCGTCATGTCGGTCATTCGTGCCCCGGCGCGCTGCTGGCGCCACGGGTGGCCGTCCCAGGTGTGGATGTCTTGCTGGAGGGTTGGGGGCGGGCCAGGTATTGAAGCCTCTTGGGCCGCGTTCGCCCGGGAATCCCGGGGAAACTCGGGCGAAGATCTTACGCCGCGCGGGAGGGCTCGCCACCTCCCCGGCTCGAGATCCCGGCGTTCGGCCGCGGCGCGAGCGCCGCTCCATGATGGCGAGTGTCGCTCTATGATGAGGTGAGCTCAAGGCCATGAGCAGCCTCCACTTCGCTTCCGCGCTCTCGACCGACCCCGACGCCCGCGTCGCCGAGGAGCGCTGCGTGGCCACCCTCGGCGCGGCGCTGGTGGACGCGCCCGACCTCTTGCTCGTCTTCGCCAACCACCACTACGGGGAGGCGCTCGACGGGCTGGGACGGCGGCTGCGCGCCGCGACGGGCGCGCGGCTGCTCGCGGGCTGCACGGGCGGCATGCTGATCGGCGGCGCGCGCGAGGTCGAGGAGGGCCCGGCGATCTCGATCCTGGCGGCCCGCCTGCCGGGCGTCGAGGTCCGGGCCCAGCACATCCTGGCGCGGCACGACGCGGCCGAGGACTGGACCTTCAGCGCGTTCCCCGAGCTCGCGCGCCCTGATGAGGGCAACCTCCTGCTCCTCGCCGACCCCTTTACCTTCCCCATGCCCGAGTTCCTGGCGTTCCTCGACGGCGAGCTGCCGGGGGTCCAGGCCGTCGGGGGCATGGCGAGCGGCGGGCTGGGCCCCGGGCAGAACCTGCTCTTCCTGGACGACGACGTGCTGCACTACGGCGCCCTCGCGCTCTCCCTCGAGGGCGGCGTCCAGGTCCGCTCCGCGGTGAGCCAGGGCTGCCGGCCGGTCGGCGATCCGTACGTGATCACCTCCTGCCGCGACCACCGGATCACGCACCTGCGCGGGAGGAAGGCGGCGGGCGTCCTGCTCCAGATGCTCGAGAAGCTGCCCGAGGGCGATCGCCGGCTGTTCCGCAAGGGCGCGATGGTGGGCCTGGCGGTCGACGCGCGCAAGCGCAGCTTCGACGCCGGGGACCTCCTCGCGCGCAACATCATCGGCCTGCACCCCAAGGAGGAGTCGATCGCCGTCACCGACAGCTCGATCCGCGCCGGGATGACGATCCAGTTCCTCGTGCGCGACGCCGAGTCCGCGAGCGTCGACCTCAAGGAGACCCTTGCGACCAAGGCCCGGCAGTGGAACCGCGAGCACCTGGAGCCGCAGGAGGTCGGCGCGCTGCTCTTCTCCTGCGGCGGAAGGGGGACACGCCTGTTCCGCTCCTTCCACCACGACGTCGGCTGCCTGCAGGAGGTCTGGGGCCCGGACCTCCCCGTCGCCGGCTTCTTCGCCAACGGCGAGATCGGGCCGGTCGGGGGGCGCAGTTTCCTGCACGGGTACACCGCGAGCGTGGCGCTGCTCTTGCCGCGGTAGGCGGGCTCGGGAACGGGCTCGGGCATGCCGGGTACGGTAGGATGCGCGTCGTGGAAATCGTGGCCCTCCTCGTCGCCCTCGTGGCGCTCCTCGTCGCCCTGGCGACCGCCCGGGGCCAGCGGCGCGCCCTCGAGGAGGGCGTCGCCGAGGCCCGGCGCGCCACGCGCAACGCGGCCGAGGAGAGCCGCGCCGCGGGCGAGGTCCAGCGCCGGCTGCTCGCGCGCATCGTCGCCGGCGACACGCTGACGCCGGAGATGGTGCTCGAGGGCCAGCTCTGGCGCGACGTGGACGACGCTTTGGGGCGGCGCATGCTGGCCGAGATGCCGGACCTCGTGATCCTCGACGTGCGCACGCCGCAGGAGACGCGCGCCGGAACGCTGCCGGGCGCGATGCGGATCCCGATCGACGAGCTCGAGGCGCGCAAGGACGAGATCTCGCGCGGTGGCAGAAGGCTCCTGGTCTACTGCGAGGGGGGAGCGCGCTCGGCGGCGGCGTGCGAGTACCTTTGCACCGAGGGCTACCTGGGAGTGCACAACCTCGAGGGCGGGTACGGCGCTTGGACCGGCCCCAAGGAGACCCCGCGCGACTGAGCTACCCGGGCGCGGGCGCCAGGGCGCCGATGGCGCGCGGAGCGCTCCTCGCCCTGGGTCTCGCCGCCCTCCTCTGGCGGCTCCTCTACCTCTGGGTCGGCGCGTCGCACGGGCTCTTCCACGGCCTCTTCCTCGACGCGCGCTTCTTCGCCGAGACCGCCGCCGCGATCCGCGGCGGGCACGGCGCGGGCGAGCACCCCTACCTGCTCTCCCCGCTGTACCCCTACTTCCTGGCGCTGTTCCCCTCGATCGAGGGCGAGCCCGCGACGCAGGCGGCGCTCGGCGTGCGCGCGGTCCAAGCCGGGCTGGGGGCAGCGACGTGCGTGCTCGCGGCGCGCATCGCCGCGCGCGCCGGCGGCCGCGGGGCGGGCTGGATGGCCGGGCTCGCGACGGCCTTCTTCGGGCCGCTCGTGCACTACGAGACGTCGGTGCTCGTCGCCGGGCCGCAGGCGCTCTTCCTGACGCTGGCGGTCGATCTGGCGAGCGGGGACCCGGGGGCCGCGGCGCCCGAGCGACCGGAGGCCGAGGCGGCCGAGACAATCGGCGCAGGCGCCTCGCGCTCCCGCGCGGCGCGCTGGGCGGGCGTCGGGCTGGCGCTCGGCGCCTCGGCGGCCCTGCGCCCCACGGGCCTCTTCGTCGCGGCGGCGTTCGCCCTCGCCCTTTGCGCCGGCGCGCTGCGCGGGCGGCGCTCGAGCGCCATCCTGATGCTCGCGCTCGTCGCGGGCTGCGCGCTCTGCGTGCTGCCCTTCACGGCGCGCAACCTCGCCGTGTCGGGCGAGCCCGTGCTGCTCTCGGCGAACGGCGGGTTCAACTTCTGGATCGGCAACCACGCCGGCGCGCAGGGCGTGTTCCAGACCCCCCCCGGGCTCGACTTCGAGCGCGACCCGCTGGGCCTCGCGCTCGCCGAGGCGGGCCTCGGCCGCCCGGTCGGCTACCGCGAGGCGTCGGCCTGGTGGCGCGCGCGCGCGCTCGCCGACATCGGGGCCGATCCGCTGCGCTGGCTCGGGCTCCTCGGCTTCAAGCTGGCGCTCTTCCTGCACCCGGTCGAGATCCCGCAGCTCGGCGCGAGCTTCGCGTGGCACCGCGCGCGCGCGTGGCCGCTCTGGGCGGGCTGGCCGCTCGACGCGCGCTGGATCCTGATCCTGGCGCTCGCGGCGCCCTGCGCGGCGTCGCTCGCGGGCGGCGCGGCCGCCGCGCGCCGGCTACGCTGGCCGCTCGTCGCGTTCTGGACCTACCTCGCCGCGATCTGCCTCTTCTTCGTCACGGCCCGCTACCGCGTGCCGATCGTCCCGCTCGCGGCGGCGCTCGCCGCGGTCACGGTGCGCTCGCTCCTCGTCCTCGCGCGCGGCACGTGGGAGCGGCCAGGCGCGACGCTGGCCCTCTCCGGCGGGATCGCCGCGGCCGCCTTCGCGAGCCTGGCGCTCTACCGCGCGGGCGGACCGCTCGACATCCCGGCCTCGACCGGCACCGAGGAGCGCCAGCTCGGCATCTCGCTCGTCGAACAGGGGCGCTACGAGGAGGCGATCGAGGTCTACCGGCGCGCGCTCGCCGAGCGCGAGGACCCGCGCACGCGCGGCAACCTGGCGCGCGCGCTGCGCGCCGCCGGCCGCATCGAGGAGGCGATCGCCGAGTACCAGCGCGTGCTCGCCGCCCGGCCCGGAGACGCCACCGCGCTCTACAGCTTCGGGAACCTGTGGTGGAAGGACCTCGCGAACCCGCGCGAGGCCGAGCGGCTCTTCCGCAAGGCGATCGAGCGCGATTCGCGCTTCGCCGAGGCGCACTTCAACCTGGGGGCGGTGCTGCTCGAGCGCGGCGAGCTCGAGGAGGCCTCGCGCTCGATCGCCGAGGCGCTCGAGCTCGCGGGCCCCGACGCGCCCTGGCGCAAGGACGCCGAAGCGGCCTTCGCCCGTGCGCGGCTCGCCGTCGGCAGGCAGAATCTCGAGCCCCGCAGCCCGCGCCCGGACGACGACGAATGACGCTCAGCCGAGAAGAGATCGACCGCGACCTCGCCTTCGCCATCGAGGCCGCCGCGAGCGCCGGACGGCGCGCGCTCGGCCTGCGCAAGACCGGACGCTGGGAAGGCCGCGTGATGGCGGACGTGGGCGACCAGGCCTGCGACGGCTTCCTGCAGGGCTTCGTGCGCGGGCGCTACCCCGCCGACGGGCTGCTCTCGGAGGAGACCAAGGACACGCCGCGGCGCACCGAGAAGGAGCGCGCCTGGATCGTCGACCCGCTCGACGGCACGCGCGAGTTCAGCGAGGGGCGCGCGGACTGGGCGGTGCACGTGGCGCTCACCGTCGGCGGGCGCTGCGCGCTCGGCGCGGTGGCGCTGCCCTCGCAGGGCCGCACGATCTTCGGGGTGGCGCTCGCCGGCCACGAGCGCTTCGGCGTCGAGGGCGAGGGGGCCTTGATCGGCGGCGACAGCGAGTCCGCCGACCCGCCGCGCGTCGCCGTCAGCCGCAGCCACACCCCCGAGTGGATCGAGAAGTTCGTCGCGGCCGTCGGCGGCACGAAGGTCGCCGCGGGCAGCGTGGGCCACAAGGTCTCGCTCCTTCTATTAGGGGAGGCGGACCTGTACGTGCACAAGGTCGGCCTGAAGGAGTGGGACACCTGCGCCCCCGAGGTCGTCGCGCGCGCGCTCGGCTGGACCGTCTCGAAGCTGCGCGGCGAGGAGCACGCCTACAACCGCCCCGACCCCTACAACCACGAGCTCGTCGTCTGCCGGCCGAGCTGGCACGGGCGGGTGGTCGAGGCGCTCGCGAGCTCGGGGGCGCTCGACGATTGAAAAGCCGCTGAGGAACGCAGGAAAAGAGGAAAAAGTCGCGCCAGGTGTCGATCGGACGCGTCCCCGTCCGACGGCGCGGTGACCGGCCGCGGGGCCGGACCCGAGAACCCACACCCCTAACCCGACGGAGGAACCCCGATGCGCTACCTGATGCTGATCTACGACGAGGAGAAGACGTGGGCCAGGATGTCCGAGGCCGAGATCGGCGCGGCGATGGCCAAGTGGGGCGAGTTCCACGGCGCGATCGACGCCGCCGGGATCGTGCAGGACTCCGCGCGGCTGCGGCCGGTCGCCACCGCGACGACGGTGCGCGTCAAGAAGGGCGATCGGATGACGACCGACGGGCCCTTCGCCGAGACCAAGGAGCAGCTCGGCGGCTTCTACCTGATCGACGTCCCGAACCTGGACGCGGCGATCGATTGGGCGAAGAAGGTCCCGATCCCGGAGGGCTCGGTCGAGGTGCGCCCGGTCTGGGAGATGGACGAAGAGCAGGCGGGTTAGAGCGGGCGCGGGCCGCGGCGCGGGCGCCATAATGCCTCCCCATGGAGGCCGCCCGCGCCGCCCTCGAATCGGTCTTCCGCGCGGAGTACGGGCGCATCCTGGCGAGCCTGATCCGCGTGCTGCGCGACTTCGACCGCGCCGAGGAGGTGCTGCAGGAGGCGCTCGCCGTCGCGCTCGAGCGCTGGCCGCGCGAGGGCCTGCCCGAGAGCCCCGCGGCCTGGATCACCGCGATCGCGCGCCGGCGAGCGGTCGACCACGTGCGCCGCGAGCGCACGCTCGCCGACCGCATCGCCGTGCTGGGCGAGGAGGGCGAGCGCCTGGAGGTGGGCATCGACGATGCCCTCGCCATGCTCGAGGGGAGCGACGAGCGCCTGCGCCTGATCTTCACCTGCTGCCACCCCGCGCTCGCGCTCGAGGCCCAGGTGGCGCTGACGCTGCGCACGCTCGGCGGGCTCTCGACCGCCGAGATCGCGCGCGCGTTCCTGACGCCCGAGCCGACGATGGCCCAGCGCCTGGTGCGCGCGAAGAAGAAGATCCGCGAAGCCGCCATCCCCTACCGCGTCCCGCCGGGCGAGCTGCTCCCCGAGCGCCTGCCCGCGGTCCTCGCCGTGCTGTATCTCGTCTTCAACGAAGGCTACTCGGCGAGCTCGGGCGACGATCTCGTGCGCGCCGACCTGTGCAACGAGGCGCTGCGCCTCGCGCGCGTGCTCGACTCGCTGCTCGCGCGGGAGCCCGAGATCGAGGGCCTGCTCGCCCTCATGCTGCTCCAGGACTCGCGGCGCGCGGCGCGCGCCGCCGCCGACGGGACGCCGGTCCTGCTCGCCGACCAGGACCGCGGGCTCTGGGACCGGGCCGAGATCGAGGAAGGCGCCCGGCGCCTCGAGGAAGCGCTGCGCCGGGGACGGCCCGGCCCCTACCAGCTCCAGGCGGCCATCGCCGCCGTGCACGCCGAGGCCGAGAGCGCGGACTCGACGGACTGGGCGCAGATCGTGCTCTTGTACGACGAGCTCCTCGCGCGCGCGCCCTCGCCCGTCGTCGAGCTGAACCGTGCCGTTGCGGTGGCGATGGCGCACGGACCCGAGCGCGGGCTCGCGCTCGTCGACGCGCTCGGGGGCGCGGGCGAGCTCGAGCGCTACCTCTTCTACCACTCGACCCGGGCGGACCTCCTGCGGCGCCTCGGCCGGCGGAGCGAAGCGCGCGGCGCGTACGCGCGCGCGATCGAGCTCGCGGGCAACGCCGCGGAACGGGCGTTCCTGACGCGGCGGCTCGCCGAGGTGGGTTGAGCCGGCGCGGGGCCGACGACGACGGCGCGGCGTTCGGGGACCCCGCCGGAGCCTCCGGGCCTTCCCCGCTTGCCCATCGGGAGTCGAGCTCCCGGATCGCAAGGTCGGGCTCCCTACTCGTCCCCGCGCTGCCGCCGCAGCCGCTCGGCCGCAGGCCCCTGCCCGCGCACGACCGAGAGCTCCTCGGTGCGCGGCTCGGCCGGCGGCGGCGCCGGCTTCTCGGCGGGCGGATCGGCGGGCTTCCCGGGCTCGTTCTCGGGCTCGCGCGCCGCGGTGGCGGTCGCCGCCCCGGCTTCGGGCTCCGTCTTCTCGGCCTGCCGCTCCGCCGCGGCCTCGGGCGCGGCCGCGCGGCCCGCGGGCTCACGCCACTTCTCGCCCACTTCGTACGAGCGCGCCGACACGGGCTCCGTCCCGGAAGGCGCCGGGCTCGCGGCCGCGACGACGCCCGTGCGCGCGACGTCGGTGGGCACGATCGAAGCCTCGGGCTCGGCGGCGGCTTCGGTCACGCGGCGCCCGCCCTGCAGGCTCTCCAGCGGGACGAGGCCGCGCGCGACGCCGACGATCAGGAGGTTCTCGGTGTCGATCAGGCGCACGGTCACGAGCAGGTCGTCGCCCTCGCGCACGAACTCGCCCACGAGCGCGTGGGTCGCGCCGAAGCGCTCGGCGCGGCTCTGCATCGATTCCTGGGGCGCGGCCTGGGCGCCGCGCTCCGCCTGGTCGACCGCGAGCAGGTTGAGGCGCGAGGAGAGCGCCAGCACCAGCTCGTGCTCCAGCTCGCGCGCAAGCTGCGCGGACTGCGCCGTGGTCGTCTGCGTGCGCAGCGCGTAGGGCGCCTCTTCCCGGCCCTCGAGCACCTCGTGCACGAGCACGCGCATGCGGCTCACGTCCGTGCGCACCTCGACCGCGTGCACGAGCTCGCCGGCGATCTCCGCCACCGAGGCCGAGAGCGACTCGCTCGCGTCCCGCTCGCGCGTGGCGCCCGTCGCGCACGCCGCCGCGGCGAAAGCGAGGAGCCCCATGCGCACGCTGCGGATCGTCCCTCCGCTCCTGCGCTTCATGCCATCGTTCCCGCCGCCGCCACCATTCCCACTATTCCCAGCATTCCCACTTTTCATCGGACGGTTCATCGGACCTCTCCTGTCTCAGTGCGACGCGAGGTAGCGCTCCAGGTCGTCGACGTAGACCCAGAGCGAGTCCGGCGTCCCCTCCCAGTTGGAGCGGAATCGCTCGTAGGCCGCGCGCGCCTCGACCAGCCGCCCGCGGTCGATCTCCTGCTGGGTCTCGACCAGGTCGAACCAGACCGGCGGAGTCGCGGTCTTCGCCCGCACCTTGGCGAGGCTGCCGTCGATCTCGGCCGAGAGGTCCGGGTCCGCCTCGTCCAGCGTCGAGCGCTGCAGGAAGAGCCCGTAGACCAGCGCCTCGCGCACCGCCGTGGCGTCGGGGTAGTGCTCGCCGAGGAAGCGCAGGATGTCGACCGAGCCGTCGATGTCGTCGCGGTCGTAGCGGTCCTGCGCGGCGCCGTAGAGCGTCGGGTAGATCTTCTGGCGGTACTCTTCCTTCCTCGCGACGGGCTTGAACAGCTTGTCCGCCTTGGCGCTCTCGCCGGCCTCGAGCGCGGCGAGGATCTCGCCCGCGACCGTCTCGGGCGGGCCCGCCGGCGTGCTGATGCACGCGGCGAAGAGCGGGATGGAGAGCAGGAACGACGATCTCATGATTCAACCTCCGTGCGGAGGACCAGGGCGGAAACGGCTGCCGTCGGCGAAGGCGATCTCCTCGACGCGGACGTCGAAGCGGCCGCCCTCGAGCCGATGGTAGCGCAGGGTGAACTGGCGCACCTCGTCGAGCTCGCGCCCGGACGCGGCCAGGGCGGTGCGCCGCCGGCCGATGATCGCGGCCCACTCGCGGGCCGGGATCAGCGCCGCGAACAGGTAGATCTCGCCGCGCGAGAGCACGCTGCGGCGCAGCTCGCGCAGCGCCGCCGGGAGACGCGAGTACTCGTAGTCGAAGAGGTCGCGGTACTGGAGGTAGGACTCGAGCGGCGGGCGCGCGGCGACGCGCTCGATCGCGCCGTCCCGCGGGTGGAGCCGGAAGTAGCTGGGGCTCGCCGTCTCGGGGTCGATCGCGCTCCGCGGAACGAGCACGAGCTCCTCGCCGAACGTGCGCGCGATCTCGATCTGGTCCTCCGGCGCGGCGAGCAGCACGCTGGTGAACCCGCGCCGCGCCGCGCCGCTGAACTCGCGCTCGGCCTCGGCGAGCAGCTCGTCGTCGTGCATCAGCTCGGAGACCGACGACGAGGCCGGGTCGGCTTCGGCGAGTCGATCGCCCGGATCCTCGACCGGCTCGTCCACCGGTTCCTCGGACGGGGGCTCCACGCCGTCCGGCTTCGCGGAGGCCGCGCTCGGCGCGTCCGCTTCGGGGTCGCCTTCGGGGACTCCGAGCTCGGGCGACGGGGGCGCCTGGGCGAGCGGCTCGGCGCCGGCTTCGGCGCCCTGCTCGCTCTCGTCCGCGTCCGGCTCGGGGAGCTCGTCCGGGACGCGGCCCTGCGCCGCGGGCGGCTGGGACGCCTCGGAGGCGCCCGCCTCGAGCACGGCCCGCAAGAGCGGCGTGACCGCCACGGGCAGCAACTGCTCGCGCGGGCGTTCGGCCGAGGAGCTCACCGGCTGCTCGGCGAGGAGGAGCCACCAGGAGAGCGCCGCCGCCAGCGCGAGGAGCACGGCGTGCCGCAGGATCCCGCTCACCGCGCGCCTCCCCCGAGCAGCGGGCTCGCCTCGTCGACGCCGCTGGCGACGAGTTGCACGTGCGTGAACCCGCGCAGGCGCAGGTGCTGCAGGACCTCGACCGCCACGCCGTGGCGCGCCTCGCGGTCGGCGACGATCTCGACCACGACCTCCTCCGGCACGGCGCGCTCGAGGGCGCCCGCCAGCGCCCGATCGAGGTCCTCGCGCGTCTCGAGCCGCCCGTCCGAGCCGGCGAGCGACACGTTCGAGCGCGCGTCGATCTCGAGCGTGATGTGCATCTCGGCCGGCGGCGCCGGATCGGCGCCGGGCTCGACCTCGGGCAGCTCGATGCGCACGCGCTCCTGGCGGTTCGACGTGCGCACGTCGCTGAGCGCGAGCAGCGCGAACAACAGGATGAACAGCGTGTCGAGCAGCGGGGTCAGGCCGCCGGCCGCCGCGCCGCGGCGCATGCGCTTGCGGCGTCTCACGCCGGCTCCTCGGCGAGCCCGAGCGTCCGGGCGAACCCGCGCTCGCAGGCGGCCTGCCACTCGGTGTACGCGATCAGGAACGCCTGGCCGAAGAGGAACACGACGAGCCCCGCGAGGGTCGTGTACAGCGCGGTGGAGAGGCCCGAGGCCAGGACCTCGGGCGCCGCGAGCTGGAGGCTCGTCCCGCGCTCGAGGAACGACTGGGCGATGCCGAGCACCGTCCCGAAGAGCCCGATGCTCGTCGCCAGCTGGCTCGTCGAGTCGATGCGCTCGAGCCCGCGCACCGCGAGGTCCTGCTCGCGCGCGAAGCACGCGCGAGCCTGGGTGAGCTTGCCCAGCGCGGCATGAGCCGCGATCTGCCGGCCGGGCCGGCGCCACGCCCGCCCGAGCGCGTAGAGCAGGCGGTCGAGCACGCCCGCGAGCACGACGACCCACGTCGCGAGCACCGCGTACATCACCGGGCCGCCGTCCTCGAAGTACTCGGCGAACACCGGGACTCCTAGCGCGCGGCGGGCAGGTCGGGCAATGGGAACTCGAAGGCGCCGCGCAGGGCGCTCGAGGGCGGCCGCAGCGGGAAGCGCCCCCAGTAGCCCACCGGGTCGATCTCGAACAGCAGCCGCCGCGCGCCGCGCGGATCGCGGGCGAGCAGGTCGGCGACGAGCCGGTCGTCGTCCAGGGGCGAGCCCGAGGGCGCCGCCTCGACCCGCGGCGCGAGCCCGATCGGGGGCAGGGGCATGCCGAGCCCCTCGATGTCGCCGGTGGTCTCGAGCTCTGCGACGAGCGCCTCGCGCTCCTTGTCGCGGCCCTCGACGCTCGCCACCATCCTGGCGAAGCCCGTGCGCCTCTGCCCGAGCTGCTGGGCCTCGGCCTCGAGCGCGGTGATCTCGTCCCCCAGGCGGTCCGCCTCCGCCAAGCCGCGGCTCGCCTCGCCGCTGGCCGCGTCGAGCGAGCGGTCGAGCTGCAGGTCGTACGAGGCGCGCTTCTCGGAGAGATCGGCCTGGATGGTGTCCAGGCGCTCCTCGATCAGGTCCACCTTGCCGTTGTAGAAGTCGACCGCCTCGCGCTCCGCCTCGCGCACGCGGTCGCCGCCGAGCAGGAGGTTCATGCGCATGTCGTGGACCTGGCCGCGCAGCGCTTCGGCGTTCCCCGCGGTCGTGGCGGGCTCGTCGGGCGGGCTGGGTCCGGGCGCGTCGGACCCCTCTTGCGGGAGCAGCGGGAGCGCGATGAAGAGGATCGCCGGGTTCATGGGGTTCAGTCCTTGGCGCGCGCGCCGGAGTAGGCCTCACGCAGGAGGTCGGAGTAGCGCGGGATGTCGAGGCCGGGCCGGCCGAGCCCGCGCGAGCCGACGGACAGGCGCCGGGTGCTCGAGTCCTGGAGCCAGTCGAGGACGCTGGACAGCTCGGGGCTCGGCCCCTCGATGTCGCCCTGCATCTCGACGAGGTTCTGGAAAGCGAGCAGGATCTCCTGGGTGCGCGAGCTGCGCGCGTACCCCGAGAGGAGATTCTCGAGGAAGATCAGGTCCATGCTCATCTGCAGCCGGATGCGGTCGAGCGCGCCGAACATCTGGCCCACGAGCAGGTCCGCGTTGATCTCCAGCTCGGGGCCCTGCGGGCCGGCGTTGCGGCGCGCTGCGCGCACGAGCTGCAGGCGCTTCTTCGCCAGCTCCAGCCCGCTCTGCTCCTGCTGGTAGCGGTAGAGCAGCGTGTCGAGCTTCTGCCTCGTGTCGCTCGGCATGGTGCGCGAGGGCCGGAAGGTCTCGCGGTCGAACTGGTCGGCGGGCAGCGCGTCGACGAAGTCGGCGATCGACTGCTGCGAGGCCGAGACCGACTCGACGTGGGAGGCGATCGCGGCGTCGTTCTGCTCCTCGGTGCCGAACAGGACCGCCAGGTCCTCGGGCCGCACCGAGGCCGCCATCTTGTTGGCGTAGTAGCTGATGCGGTAGCGCTGCGACTCGAGGAAGTCGACCAGGCCGACCTGCTTTCCGATCACGCCGTTGACGTAGCCGGCGACCGCCTCGAGGATCGGGCCCTCGTTGTAGTCGTTGTCCGCCGTCGCGGTCGCGCGCAGCTCCTCGAGGATCTGGGAGGTCTCCTGGGCGATCTTGCGCCCCTCCCCGATCTGCTGCTGGAACTCGCCCAGGCGGCGCTGGAAGCTCTGGAACTCGCGGATCGCGCCCGCGACGTCGAGCTCCTTGATGGTCACGGGGACCTCGTCGTCCTGCGGCGTCGCAGCCGGGGCCGCCAGCGCCGGCGGCGCGAGGCACGCGGCGAGGAACGCGAGGTGAGCAGGTGCGCCAGCGCTCATTGTGAGAGACCCCTTTCCGGGAACGAGGTGACGAGCGAGGTCCAGCAAACGCCGGACCAGAGCGTATCCGATCCCCCGTGGGCCCGCGCGGCGGCAGCCCTCCTGCCAGGGGGACGCCGTGTCTCCCGCAGTGGTCACGGGCGAGCGCTCTTCGAGCGTACCCGGGGACGCAGCGGACGTGGCGAGGAAACGCCGCCTTCGAGCGCGGTAGGATGGAGGGCGTGAGCACCAGGGTCTGGCTGGCGGGCGCGCTCGTCCTCGGCGCGGCGTGCGGGCCCCGCACCGAGGCTGGCTCCGGCGAGCAGGCGGCCGGACCCCCAGTGGACGAGCGCCGCGAGGAGCGGGCGATGGCGGGAGCCGTCGAGGTGAAGGACCGGACCACCGATGTCCTGGGGACGAGCTTGCATTCGCTGGAGAGCGGTCCGGCCGGGGGCGCTCCCGTGCTGCTCTTGCACGGCGCCGCGTTCCGGGCGCAGACCTGGAAGGACCTCGGCACGCTGGAGCTCCTGGCGCGCGCGGGCTACCGCGCGGTCGCGATCGATCTGCCGGGGTTCGGCGCGTCGCAGGAGAACGACGCCGCGCCCGAGGAGCTCCTGGCGGCCGTGCTCGACGAGCTCGGGCTCGAGCGCCCGGTGCTGGTCTCGCCCTCGATGAGCGGGCGCTTCAGCCTGGCCTTCTGCGCGCGCTGGCCGGAGCGGCTGGCCGGCTACGTGCCGGTCGCGCCCGCGGGCGTCACGGGCTACGCGGGCCGGCTCGGCGCGGCGAACGTGAAGACGCTCGTCGTCTGGGGCGCGCGCGACCACGTCTTCCCCCTGGAGCAGTCGAGAGCGCTCGCGGACGCGCTGCCCGACGCCGAGGTCGTCGTCATCGAGGACGCCGACCACGCCTGCTACCTGGACCAGCCCGAGCGCTTCCACGAGGTGCTGCTCGCGTTCCTCGAGACGGCGTTCGCGGGGCGCTAGCCCGGCTTGCAAGGGCAGCGCTCCCTCGACGCGCTCGCGGGCGAGGACGGCGTCGCGAGCGTCGAGCGGGGGCTGCCCTACCACGGACCGGCGTAGCCGGCGTCGAAGCCCTCCCCCGCGCGCAGCGCGAGCTGGTACATGCGCTTCGCGATCTGGCGCAGATGCAGCCAGTCGTGCTCGGCCCACGAGAGGAGCAGGTCGCCGGCGCGCAGCTCGCCCAGCGACGGGTGGGCGTGGGCGCGCGCCCAGTCCGGATCCGCGAGGGAGCGCAGCCAGGCGATCGAGGCGGAGCGTTCGGAGACGAAGCGCGCGAGCGTCGCAGCGAGGTGGCCGGCGTTGAAGTCGCGCTCGACGACCCGGCGCTCGGGGTCGATGGGGGCCCACTCGCGGCTCGGGTCCTCGAGCGTGCTCTCGAGGCGCGGGCGGAAGTCGTGCGTCTCCTCGTCGGCGACGTGCGCGACGATCTCGAGCAAGGTCCATCCGCCGTCCGGAGGACGCCAGCGGACCTCGCCCGCCCCCATCCCGCCGACCGTGGCGAGGAGGACTCCGGGAAAGCGCTCCAGCGACGCGATCAGCGGGTTCGGATCCAAGCGATCACCTCCGGAAAGCGACGTTCTCCAGGTCGCGCAGCGTGGCCCGCAGCGCGCGGCCGAGGCGCGGGTCGATGCGCTCCTCGAGCGCGTCGATCAGCGCGGTCGCCATCGCCAGCGTGCGCTCGCGACCCCCTTTGAACTTGGACCACACCTCGTCCGGACGCTCGGCGGCCGCGAGGTCGGCGAGCAGGCACGAGAGGTTGTGCAGCTTGTCGGCCGCCTTGACGGCGGCGGCTTCCGGCAGCATGCGCGGGACGTGCTCGACGGCCCAGCTCTTGCGCTCGTCCCAGCTCTTGCTCTTGTCCTCGGTCAGGTCTTCGACGATGCGGCGCACGCGCGACGAGAACTCGCGCTCGACGCGCTCGAGCGTCCAGCCTGCGCAGTCCTCGACGACGTCGTGCAGGATCGCGGCCTGCAGCGTCTCGTCGTCGGCCTCCGCGCGCGCGAGGATCAGCGCGACGTGCACGGGGTGCACGACGTAGGGCACCGGATCGACCCCCTTGCGCACCTGGCCGTCGTGCGCGTCGAAGGCCGCGCGCAGAGCGCGCTCGACGTCCGTCGAAAACACGGCGTTCCCTCAGATCTGGATGCCCAGCGGCTTGAGCAGCGCGAAGCCGAACGCCATGGACGCGACGAGGAACACGATCAAGACGCCGAGCACGCCGCCCGGCATCCACCCCAGCCCGTTCTCGGGGTACTCGAAGGCGACGCGCCGGATGCCGCTCGCCCTGGAGAACGTCTTCTCAACCGGCCAGAGCATCGCGACGAGCGGGCTCGCGACGCGCTCGGGCTGCATCCAGCGCACGTCGACCGCGCCGGCGGCGAGCTGCTTGGTCGCGCGAGTGCCGTCGGCCAGCACGAGCCCGATCTCGTGGAGGCCGTCCTCGACCGCGACGATCTCCTGGAAGGCGAGACCGAGGCTGGGCACGCGTACCAGGGGCGAGACGGCGCGCAGGCCCGCGGGCAGCTCGATCTCGAGGCCGGCCGCCTTCTGGAACTGGCCCTCGGCGAGCTCGACGCGCACGAGGGTGCCGGCGCCGCCGAGGAGCCGCGTGTACCGCCGGCCGCCGGGGCCGGCGCGCTCCTCGAGCTCCGCGGCCGGAGTCAGCTCGATCGGCCGGAAGGCGTAGCGCACGACGAGCTGCGCCAGCACGAAGACGAAGGGGAAGGCGAGCGGGACGAACGGACCGAAGTTGTACGCGAGGTACTGGAAGTTGCGCAGCAGCACCTTGCCGACGGCCCGCGCGACGATCCCCAGGTCGTCCTGGTAGATACGGATCTCGATCAGGTGCGCCTTGATCCGGTCCTTGGTCGCCTTGATGCCGCGCTGGTAGCTGATGTGCTTGAACGCGATCAGGGCCAGGATGCCGAAGATCCCGCTGATCGCGATGAGCGTGAACTGGACGCCCGCCCACTCGAAGGCCGAGAGGGCCACGTCGAAGATCGCGGTGACCGCCGCGTTGATCGCGTTCATGCGCCGGGTCGCCGCCGGTCGGGGCGCGAGGGGCACCCCCTCGACCGGAGGCTCAGCTGATGTACCCGAGGCCGCGGAGCTTCTCGGTGATCTCCTCGTTCGAGCCGGCGTCCTCGAACTGGGCGACCTCGCGCTCGAGCACGTGCACGATGAACTCCTCGTGCGAGGCGTAGCCCGCGACCTCGGAGATCTGCTTGATGCGCTCGAGCAGGTCCTTGTCCAACTTGATCTTGTTGCCGCCGCCGAACATCGCTGTCACCCTTTCGAAAGGGGGGGTCTTTGGAGAGTTCACTCGAAGACCGGACGCCCATCCATCGCGGCGTCCGCGTCCACGCTGTACTGCTTCAGGAGCTCGACCGTGAGGTCCTCGAGGCGCGGGTCCTCGAGCGCCACGCGGGCGTTCGTCAGGAGCACGCCCTGCACCACGCTCGGGTGCATCAGGTGGCTGCCGTTGAACGTCCCGCCGAGGTTGTCCTCGAGGACTTCCGGGGGGAGGAAGCCCTGGGACGCCTCGTCGGAGTTCCCGTATCCGGAATTGTAGCCCACCTGGATGTCGGGAGCCTCGGCCACGCGCTCGCCGCTGTAGACCTCGCTCGCGAGGTCCGCCGCGAGCACGACCCGCGTGCCGTCGGCGTCCTCGATCGCCTCGAGCTTCGTCTCGATCTCGGAGAGCAGCGCCTCGGCCTCGGCGCCGGGCTTCACGATGCCCTGCGCCTCGCGCCCTGCGAGGTTGAGGTAGAGGCCGTTGAAGCCGATGCCGTAGGCCCGCGACTTCGACCAGTCGGCCGCGCCCGCGATGTTGAGGGTCTTCTCTCGCGGGTCGAGCCCTTCCCGGAGCACGAGGTAGCCCTCTGTCCAGAGCCAGGTGGTCAGGTTGAACTTGCGCCGGTAGGGGGCGAAGCCGTGGTCGCTCATCACGATGAGGAGCGCGTCGTCCCCCACTTGCTCGCGCACCCTGCCCAGCACGGGATCCATGCGCAGGTAGAGGTCGTCGACGACGTCCAGCCACTTGCTGCCCGAGCGCCCCGACCACCACGAGGAGTCGCGCGCAGCGAGCTCGGCGTCGTGGTAGGGGTGCAGGGCGTCGGAGTGGCGCCACATCATGTGGCAGCAGAGGTCGACGCTCGAGTAGTAGAAGAAGAGCAGGCCGCCCTCCTCCTTCTCCACGAAGTGCCGCAGCGCGAGGTCCAGCATCGCGCCGCGCTCCTCGAAAACGAGCTGCGCCTGGCGCATGAACTCCTCGTCGTCGAGGAGCTTCTTCTTCAGGCTGCCCACGTCTTCGGGCATGCCCTGCGTGTAGTAGTAGCCGCCGAGCCGCTCCGCCAGCCACTCGCTCTTGTCCGCGGGGCTGGCCACGGGGCTGAACGGGTGCTTGGGATCGATGTTGATCGGCGACGCGTAGAGCTCGAGCTCGGGCGTGATGCTGCGCAGGTAGAAGCGCACGATCCCGGACATGCTCATCGCGCCCAGCGGCAGGAGGTCGAAGCTGACCGGCGTGAACCGGCTCCACTCCCCAGGCTCCAGGACGATGACGTCCGAGCCGGTGTCGACGGCGGCGCCTCCGCTCTCCTCGTCGACGTAGATCTTCAAGGGGACCTTGGCGCGCGGTGCGGCGAGCGTCTCCGGGTCGGGGTCGTGGAACGGGATCACGGGTCCGAGCAGCGTCGTGTACGCGACGCCCTCGCGCACTTGGACCTGGATGACCTTCTCCTCGCCGGTCTTCTCGATCGGCGGGTCGGTGGTGTAGAGCGTCGCCTCGCCGTACGCCGAGTCGACGGCGGGGGTCATCATCCCGGGGAACGAGAGGCCGCGGCCGCCCTCGACCGGGAAGTTGATCGGCATGCGCCAGACGTCGGCGGGCACGCCGTGCTCGCCCAGGATCGCCCAGAAGGCCTTGCCCGAGCGGTTCGAATCGCCGCCCTCGTCGATCGGGAACTGCCACTTGCCGGGCAGGTCGATCGGGTCGGCGTGCCCGACGGTGACGGTGGCGGGCGCGGCGGCGTACACCCGCGGGTCGCGGTGGATGAAGTCGAAGATGCCGTGGCCGCCGGGGTTGCGGCCGGTGATGAAGTTGGACCAGGCGACCGGGCTCTGGGGCGGCGTCGAGGTGCCGAGCTCGAGGATCCCCGAGCCCTCCTCGATCAGGCGCCGGAAGTTCGGCATGCGCTCGGGGTAGCGCTCGACGACGTCCGCGAGGATCTCCGGATCGAGGCCGTCGATGCCGAGGACGACGATGCGCGGGAACCTGGACGGCGGCAGGGCGACCGGGCGCGCGCGCGCGGAGGGCGTCGCGCCCCCCGCCGGTTCGAGCTCGGCACGCGCGGCGTGCTCCCGCGCCGCCCGCGCCGCGCCCTCCGCTGCGTCGTCCTTGCGCGAGGGAATCGCGGTGATCAGGAAGACCGCGAGCAGCGCGAGGGCCGGGTAGGCCGTCCAGCGCGGGATCCTCACGCGCTCTCCCGCGCCGCCGCGGCGGTCCGCGCGCCGTCGTCCGGAAGGGAGCGCGCGGCGCGGCCCCTTCCGAACAGCGGCGCACCCTGCATGTAGCGCGGGATCGGCACGCCGAAGAGGTCGAGTGCCGTCGGCGCGATGTCGGCGAGGCTCGGCGTGTCGGTGTCGATCTCGCGGTTGCACCAGAACACGCCCGGCACGAGGCGCGGGTCGACGCAGTGGTCGCCGGACCAGGACTTCGTGTTGTCGGCGAAGACGGTCCTGGAGACGGCGCCGGTCGCGCAGTCCCAGGAGTGCCGGAAGCCCTTGTGGTAGCCGATGAGCAGCTCGGGAGCCATGTCGGCGTAGGGCCCGTCGTGCAGGCGGCTCGTGACGAAGCACTCCTTCACGACCGGGTCGCCGGTCTTCGGATCCCTGAGCGCCTCGAGCTTCTGCTTGAGCTCCGCGCACAGCGCGTCGAGCTCGGGGCCCTTCTCGACGACGCCGCAGCGCTCGCGCCCCTTGCGGTTGACGAAGATCCCGGTGAGTCCCAGCGTGAACGCGCGCGTCTTCTCCCAGTCGACGTGCTGGAACCAGTCGCCGGACGTCTCGTGCCCATCCTTCAGCGCGAGGTAACCCTCGTCGCGCAGCCACGTATTGAGGTTGACGCCGCGCTGGAAGCTGGTGAAGCCGTGGTCGGAGATTACCATCAAGACGGTGTCGTCGTCCTTGCCGAGCTTCTCCTGGACCTCGGCCAGGAAGTCGTCCATGCGCTCGTACAGATCGCGGATGGCGTGCTCGTGCTTCTCGGTGTCCTTGCCCGCGTTGGCGGGGTGGTCGGGCTCGCGGTAGCGCCAGAACATGTGGCTGATGCGGTCGGTCGTGTCGAAGACCACGGTCACGAAGCCGCGCTTGGTCTTCTCGAGCACGTTCCAGAGCTGCTTCTTGCGCTCCTCGAAGATCAGGTACGCCTGGCGCAGGAAAGCGTCCTCGTCGATGACCCGCTCGTTGAGGGCCCAGGTGTCCTCCGCCAGCCCCAGCGTGGCGTACTTGCCGAGCAGCTTCGCCAGGTAGATCGAGTAGACGAACGGGTGGCTGATCGGCATCGCCGGGCTCTCCGGGTCGATGTTGATCGGAGTGACGTAGAGCTCGACGTCGCTCTCGTCCCACCTCTGGATGTAGAACCGCGCGATGCCCTTCACGCCGTCGAACGGCACCTCGAGCCACGGCGAGTACTCCTGCGGGCCGATCTCGACCGTCTCGCCGCCGACGGTCAGCCGCGCCCGCTTCCGCGCGTCGTCCAGCTCGAGCCGGAAGCGGCACTTCATGGCGTGCTTGTCCTTGCCCGGCGGCCCTTTGAGCGCTGACTCGATGACGTCGCCGCGGCGCACGACGCGGAACTGCTGGCCGCCGATGTGCTCGCCCGCGGGGCGTTCCCTGGTCGAGTAGAAGGAGAACGAGCCCTGCGTGCCCTGCAGGTCGGGGACGCACATGCCCGACAAGAGCGTTCCGTTCTTGAACCTCTGCGGCGGGAAAGTGATCGGGACGCGGATGATCGACGACCAGACGCGGTGCTCGCCGAGCAGCTTCCAGAACGGCTGGCTCTTCTGGAGGATCTTGTAGATCGCGCGCGAGCCGAAGGGGACCTTGGCGAAGCCCAGGTTGAGCGTGCGCGGGACGCTGCGCGTGTCGGTCGAGGAGAGCACCGGCATGTACGAGCACGGATCGCGCGTCAGGAAGTCGTAGATGTTGTGGTGCGAGGCGTCGACGCCCGTCGCGTACGTCGACCACGCGACCGGCGAGATCGAGGGAGTCGCCGTCCGCAGCGGGTGGAAGCAGCCCGCCCGGCCGAGCTTCTCGAAGTTCGGCATCAGGCCTTGCGCCATGAATTCGCGCGCGACGCCCGGGTCGAAGCCGTCGAGCCCGACGACCACCATCCGCTTGACCTTGGCCTTGGCCTTGCTCGGCGCGGTGAACACGCGCGCGACCGCCTTGAGCGGCCAGATCAGGACGATCCCGAACGCGAGCAGGAAGGTGCCGGCCAGGACCAGGAGCGATCCGGCCGCCGCGAATCCGGCACCGGGGCCGATGTACGCGAGGAGAGGGGTGGGCATTTGAACGAGGGCCAGGAGAGAGCGGTCAATACTACGGTAGGGGCGCCGACCCGTCCTATCGTCCGCGGGCCCGCCGGTCTGGAGCACGGGCTCGCCGCGCGCCGTCGAGAGCGGAGGAGTATACGCCCTCCGCGGGAGGGGGCGCGGACCTGCGCCGGCTTGCCGCGACGCGGCTGCGGGAGACTGCGGGCGCCCGCGATGTTACGGTTCGACTCCCGGATCGGGCCGAGCCTGTCCGGTAGAGTCGGACAGCCCGGTTCGAGCTGCATGCGTCCCGTCCCTCCCCGCCAGCCCCTCGTCGTGCTCGCGCTGACCGCACTGGCCGCTTGCGCCGGGTGCTCGCGGGGCGGGTCCCGCGCGAAGTCGGCCTTCGTCGAGCGGCTCGAGCTGCGCGCGGCGACGAGCGAGCCAGGGCCGCGATCGTCGAGCCTCGTCGCCCGCGTCGAGATCCCCGAGGGCCCCTTCGATTGGGCCGTGAAGGCCCGGGAGCACGGCGTGGTCGGATCGGACGAGCTCGGAAGGCGCGGGCTCTACCTGCGCTCGGACGACACCATACGGGTCGACGTCCCGCTGCCTCCCGAGGCCCGCGGCTTCAACCAGGTGGTCGTCGAGCTCGTCGCCCACGGCAGGCGCAACGTCGCGCTCATTCCGCGCCTGGCCAGCGGTCGGTACCTCGAGCGGACCGGGGCCCTCTTCGTGAGGGAGAAGGGCCCCAGCCGCCTGACGTTCGAGGTGCCCGAGCTGCGCGCCGCCGACGGGGACGTCGAGGCGCTCGGCGTGGCCTTCACGGGGCCGGACTCCGACGTGACGCTCGTCGCGCTCGAGCTGCGCCTGCTCCCGTGGCCCGCGTGGCTGCCCGACCCGAGCGCGCCGGCGCAGGGGGTGAGGATCGGCGGCGAGCTGCGCAGGGCGAAAGGGCTCAGCGACGCGCGCCCGCTCGGCACGACGTTCACGGCCCGGGCGGGCGCCGAGCTCTCCTTCGCGTTCGGGACGCCCCAGCGGCTGCGCGCGCGCGACCAGAGCCGGACGCTGGAGCTGACCCTGACCGGAGCGGAGGGGCGCGTCGTGCGCGAGCGGTACGAGCTCGGGGCCGACCTCGCCGAGCCCGCGGCATGGCACGACGTGCGCATCCCGGTCGGCGACTTCGCCGGCCAGCAGGTGAGCGCCGGGTTCGAGCTCTCGGGCGCCGGCGCGGGCGAAGCCGTCTGCGCCGTGACCGAGCCCAGGCTCGCCGTGCGCGCCGAGGGCGCGCCCACCGTCGTGCTGGTCACCTCGGACACGCACCGCGCCGACCACCTCGGTGCTGCGCGTTCCGGAGTGGACGTGGCCACGCCGTTCCTCGACTCGCTCGCCGCGCGCGGAGTCCTGTTCGAGGACTGCGTGGCGTCGACCAACATCACCAACCCCTCGCACGTCGCCTTGATGACGGCCACCTCGCCGCGCGACACGGGGATCGTCGACAACTTCACGCCGCTCGCGGACGCGGCGCACACGCTGGCGGAGGTGTTCCGCGATGCAGGCTACGCCACGTGCGCCATGGTCTCCGTCCGGCAGCTCGGCGACGAGGTGAGCGGCCTCGGCCAGGGCTTCGACCGGATGACGGGCCCGGTCAGCGGACAGCGCGACTCGCGCGACACGCGCCGCGACGCCCGGGGACCGCTGGCCGATTCGGTCGGGCTGCCGCTCTTCGTCTGGCTGCACGTCTACGACGCGCACGCCCCGTACGCGCCGCCCGACGACTACAAGCGGCGCTACTACCCCGACTCCGAGGATCCCTACGACCGCGCCCTGCCGCGGCCCGAGAACCACGCGGTCCCCAAGTGGGATCCGACCGTGCGCGACCTCGGATACGTGCGCGCGCTCTACCGCTCCGAGGTGACGTACGTCGACGACCAGCTGCGGGCGTTCCTGGCGGACGAGCGCTTCCAGGACGCGATCGTGGCCGTCACCGCGGACCACGGCGAGTCGCTCGACGAGCACGGCATCTACTGGGACCACAAGGAGCTCTATCCGCAGACGCTGGACGTGCCGCTGATCCTCGTCTGGCCGGGCGCGCCGGCCGGGAAGCGCGTCTCGCGGCCCGTGAACCAGATCGACGTCGGGCGCACCCTGCTCGACCTCGCCGGCCTCGCGCACGTGGACTTCCCAGGCCGCAACCTGCTCGAAGAGCCCGAGACCGCTGGCGGTCCGCGCTTCGCGCTCTCCGCGCACGCCAAGTCGGCGTCGATCGAGCTCGGCCGCTGGTTCCTCGTCCTGCACCTGAGAGCGCACGCCTACAGCGACCGCTTGCCGCAACGCGAGCTCCACGAAGTAGAGCTGTTCGACCTCGAGAACGACCGCGCCTGCGAGACGAACGTCGTCGACGCCCATCCGGACGAGACGCGCCGCTTGAGGGCCTTGCTCGTCGAGTGGCTGCTCTCCGCGCGCGCCGAGGGCTGGGCCGCGCCCAGCGCGACCCAGAGCGCGGAAGCGATGGCCGAGCTGCGCGAGCTCGGCTACACCGACTTCAACACCGCCAGCCTGACGAACGACTGGTTCGACGCAGGCTGCAAGTGCGCGCGCTGCGCTAAGTACGAGTGACTACTGGAACCGCGTGCACCACTCGCAAGTGCACTGCGGATCGAACCACTCGCGCGAGCTCCGTGCGCGGTCGTCGGTGGCGTAGCCCAGCTGTGCCAGGTCCGCAAGCAGCTGCTCGTCGTCGGCGCGGCTGTCGTCGCTCCACGTGGTCGGATTCGCCGCGAGGAGCCAGTCCACGAGGACTCCGCGCAGGCGCCGCGCTTCGGCGGGACGCTCGTGGACGAGGTCGTGCTCGCATCCCGGGTCGCCCGCCAGGTGGAAGAGCTGGACGGCGTGCCGCTCCGTGAAGGGACCCGGGTGGTTCGGGCGCTCGCGCCGCTCGCGCAGGTGGAGCACCAGGAACCACTCGCCGAGCACGACGGAGCACGAGTAAGCGCCCGAGGACACCGCGAAGCGCGGCCCGAGAGGCTCCGTCGAGTCGATGGCGTCGAGCAGGTTCTCGCCCGGGAACGGCGCGTCCTCGAGGCCGGCGAGGTCGAGCAGCGTCCGGCCGAGGTCGATGTTGTGCACCGGGCGCTCCACGCGAGTCCCCGCGGGCGCGCCGGGGAAGGCCAGGATCAGCGGGACCCGGATCGTGTCGGGGTAGAGCTCGCGGTGGTCGAAGAACACGCCGTGCGCACCGAGCGACTCGCCGTGGTCGGCGGTCAGGCCGAAGATGCCCGCGCGCACGCGCGGGACCGCGTAGAGCTGCGCCAGGCGCTCATCGAGGTAGGTCACCTCGCCCTTGTAGCGTGCGACGACCCAGTCCAGGTCGCGCACGTCGGGGTCCCAGTCGGGTCGCGCCTGCCACGGGACCTCGGGCAGGCTCGGGTCGTAGGGGTCCTTGTCCGAGGGGTAGTAGAGCCGCGCGTACTCCTGGCCGGGGTCGTAGGGCTTGTGCGCGTCGAAGCTGTGCAGCCAGACGAACACGGGCAGTCCATCGAAGTCGTCCAGCCAGCGGACGACGTCGGCGACGGTCGCGCTCGAGTCGCGCTGCGGGCGATCCTGCGGCGCGGTCATCCGATCGAACCCCTGGCCGAGGCCGCTGTTCCGGTCGCGCAGGTTCGACGCGCTGACGGCGGCGAGAGTCACGTAGCCCGCGGCGCGGAACGCCTCCGCCAGCGTCGGCGCTTCGGCGCCGAGGCCGGTGATGTTGTCGGCGACCCCGGTGTCGAGCGGGTGCACGCCGGTCATGAGCGAGACGTGCGAGGGCTTGGTCACGTTGGCCGCCGAGACGCAGTCGGCGAAGTACACGCCGCGCCGCGCGAGCTCGTCCAGGAAGGGCGTCTCGATGTCGACGCCGGAGCCGGCGACTCCCACGTGGTCGGCGCGGTGCGTGTCCGAGGTGACGAGCACGACCGTGCGGTCCTCGGTCCCCGGCCGCGCGACCGCCGGCTCGCCGAGCAGGCAGAAGGCGGGGTCCGCGCTCTCGGTCAGGAGCTCGAAGCGGACGAGGACTTCGCCGTCGCCGAGCCCCGCGAGGGACACCGCCGCCTCGCTCCAGTGGGGAGGGCCGTCTCCGCCGATCGGGAGCTCGCGCTCGAACGCGGTGCCCCCGGCGGCGGAGAGCGTCAGCTTCAGCGTCGCCCGGTCCTCCGGCCGGAACAGCGTGGACTCGCTGTAGGAGAAGACGAGCCGCCCACGCGCGGTGCGCAGGCGCGCCTCCAGCGGCGAGTCGCTCGCGAGCCCCACGCCGACCCGCCCCTCGCGCCCGACCTCGACGAGCGCCGGCCGATCGGGCGCGGGCACACATTCCGCCCACGGGCGCTGCACGAGGTCGACGGAGACGAGCGAGAAGTCCGCCCACTTCGACGGGCTGGTGATGCGGATCCCGTCGATGCGCGGCATGCGGCGCATCCCGACGAGCTCGAAGACCACGGCGAGCGGCTCGCCGCGCCGGCGAAGGCGCTGCGCGGCGCCGCGGACGATCTCACCGCCGGGGCCGAACGCCTCGACGTCGAGCGTCTGCGGCCCCGCGACCGAGAGGTGCAGGATCACCTGGTTGAACGGGGGCACCTCGGGCCCGATCGGGATCTCGACGACCGGGTTCCGGCCGGTGACGCGCAGGGCGTCCTGCTCTGCGCCCCGAAACTCCATCGCCTCGCGCTCCGAGCGAAGCGCGTCGACCTTCCAGCCGCCGGTGCCGGCGCCCACTTCGAGCGCGAGGACGATGCGTGGGCTCGACTCGGGGCGGCTGGCGGCCGGCCGCAGGACGAGGCGCTCGTAAGTTCCCGTTCGCGCAGCGCCCGGCCCCTCGCCGCACGCGGCACAGAGGGCCGCGAGCAGCGCGGTCAGACGCGCGACGGGTTCGCGGCAGGTTCCCGGCATCGCTGGATGGCGCTGGGGCCATCCGGCCGCGGCTCAGGCGCGGACTCTCTCGGCCGCGACGAGCCCGCGTTCGACGAGGTAGACGAGGATCTTCTCGGCCGACTCCTCGATCGTCTCCTTGCCCGTGTGGACGACGATCTCGGGTTTCTTCGGCGCCTCGTAGGGATCGGAGATGCCGGTGAAGTTCTTGATCTCCCCGGCGCGCGCCTTCTTGTACAGGCCCTTCGTGTCGCGGCTCTCGACGACGTCGAGCGGCGCCTCGACGAACACCTCGATGAAGTTCCGGCAATCGGCGCGCACCCTGTCGCGGATCGCGGCGTAGGGCGAGATCGCGGCGGTGATGGCGCACACTCCGTTGCGCGCCAGGAGGTTCGCGACGAAGCCGATGCGCAGGATGTTCGTGTCGCGGTCCTCCTTCGAGAAGCCGAGGCCCTTGGACAGGTTGGTGCGCACGACGTCGCCGTCGAGGATCTCGACCTTGGTGCCGCGCGCGAGCAGCGTGGGCTCGAGGAACTCCGCGAGAGTGCTCTTTCCAGAGCCGGAGAGGCCGGTGAACCAGAGGATGAAGCCGGTGTCGCTCATTGGTATCTGTCGTTCTCGTCGTGTCCGGGTGCGGATCGGTCGTGGTTGGATTCAGCGGATCTTGCCCTCGAGGTACGGCACCTCGAAGACCTTGTCGTGCATGATCGGACCATGACCGAAGTAGCCGAGCTCGCCGAAGAGCTCGCCATGGTCCGCGGTCACGATTATGTGGGTGTTCTTCGGGACCATGTCGTAGAGCTGCTCGAAGACGCCGTCGAGGTAGCGCACCGTGTCGATCTGACGCTGGCGCAGCTCATCGAGCTTCTCCTGGTCGAAGAACTGGAACTCCTCCTTGAAGTCCGGGTGGTCGGGGTCGATCTGCTCGTTCATCTTCTTGAAGACCCCGTTGACGCCGCTGATCCGCGGCCACATCGACGAGTCCTCGTCGGGCTTCGCGTAGGGGTAGTGGGTCTCCCCCACGTTGAGCATGTAGAAGGCCGGACGATCGCCGTCGAACTTCATGGTCGGCAGCATCGCGGCCATGTCGTTGTGCTTCTCCATCAGCTCGAACGAGTCGAAATCGCGGTTGATGCCCGTCTTGGGGTTCAGGACCGGGAGCGATACGCGCGCGTGGGTCGTGTAGCCGAGCGTGTTGCGCAGGAGCTCGGGGAACCACAGGCCGGGCACCATCTTCGCGAACTCGATGCCCTTGGCGCCGAGGCGGTCGTTGTAGTTGTAGAAGTCCTCCTTGTAGTACTCCGACGCGTACACGTGCGGCGGGGTCGTGTGCGGGAGGAGCCCCGTCAGCAGGTTGTAGTGCGAGGGTGCGGTCCACGACGCGTAGCTGTAGCGCTTCTGGACCTTGCCCAGCTTGGGGATGTGCTTGGGCTCCGCGGCCATGAACGAGTCGTGGCGCAGGCTGTCGAGGATCACGACGATCAGGTTGTTCTCGCCCTGCGGATCGGGGCGCGGACCCAACCGCGCACCGAGGCGCGGCCCCAGCGCACCGGGGCGCGGGGGCGGACGCTTGGGCGTCTCCTTCTTCTTCTTGAAGACGTCGAAGATTCCCATGATTCGTCTCCGCTGTGCCGGCGGGCCCTTACTTGGAACGGTAGTAGTCGACGAGGATCTCGGCCGTCGACGGGCGCATGATCCGCGCGTCGGGGATCTCGCCGGCGAGCAGCTGCTCGCGCACCCTGGTGCCGGAGATGGCGACGACGGTGTTGCCCTTGTTGTGCTCGTTCAGGCCTACGCGGCCGATCTCCTCGAAGTACGCGGCGAAGCCGACGTTCACCGTCTGGATCGCGAGCTCGCCGCCGAGGTTCCGGAAGATCTCCTGGGCGTCGAAGTCGCCCCAGATCGGCGTCCCGTCGTCGTAGGGCGCGTCGGCGTGCTTGCGGCCGATGATGAAATGCGTGAAGCCGAGGTTCTGGCGGTAGATGGCGTGCATCACGGCCTCGCAGGGGCCGCCGTAGTACATGCGCATGTCGAGTCCGACGAGCTCGAGCTGGTCGTTCAGGTCCTGGCCCATGCGCTTCCAGAGCGCGGCGTCCATGTCGCCTTCGCCGAGGAGCCGCTTCTCGACGAGGACCTCGTAGGTCCGCATGCGCGTCGCGGCCGGGACGTCGTCGCCCTTGAGCTGCCCGACGAGCGGGTTGAGCACGACGCCGGTCTTCTTCCCGTTCTTCAGGATCACCTCGGCCCCGTAGACGAGGGCGTACTCGTGCGCGCGGTGCAGCGGGTTGCGCGTCTGGAAGGCGATCGACTGCTCCCAGCCGCGCGCCTCGATGAGCTTGCGCGTCACGACGGGCGACATCACGCGCTCCGCGAACGGCCGGGCGTCCGCGAACGGCACCAGCCGGATCTCGCCGCCCACGAGCCTGGCGCGCGGGTCCTCGGTCCACAGGCGCGCGCCCGGGTGGTCGGTGCGCTCGGTCCCGTAGACGGCGCGGATGAGCTCGGCCTTGTCCCAGTCGTAACAATCGGAGACGGCGAGCGTCCCGAACATCTCGCCCGCGTGCCACAAGCCGACCTCGGCGCCCGCCGTGCACTCGCGCGCTTCCGCGTCCGTGACCGGCAGGACGATCGGGATCGTCCAGGCCCAGTCCGCGCCGGCGCGCTCGATCGCGCGTCGCCCGAGGACGCTCGCGTACTCCGCCTCGCCCATCGGCCCGGTGAGCGGGCTCAGCGTGCCGTCGGCGACGCGGTAGAGCGTGGTCCTGTCGACCTCGTTCACCTCGACCTTGGGAAGGTGGGTGCGCTGCGCGGCGCTCGAGTCGATGCGGTCGACGGGGCTCTCGAGGCCGCCGTGGACCGGCGCAACGTTGCTGACGGTGGAGGTCATCTCGGTGGGTGGATCGCTGGGTAGAGGGAGAGAGTCGGCTACCTGGCTAGAGGTACCCGAGGTTCTTGAGCTTGCGCTTGACGTCGTCGAGCTCCTCCTGCGAGAAGTCGTGCTTCGCGAGACCGCCGCCCTCGGCCTCCGCATCCCCCATCAGGTCGCGCAGGACGTAGACGATGAAGTCGGTGGGCGAGTTGAAGCCCGAGCCCTCCACCACCAGCTGGATCTTGCGGTAGAGGGGGCGCGGGATCTTGACGGTGACCTTGGTCTCGCGCACGGCGGTTGGGAGGAGGGGGCGCACGGCCCGGAGAGGTGTCGAGCCATGGACGCGCCTCGTGGCACTCCAGTGGCACTCCAAGCGTACTCCGATTGGAGTGCGATCGGGGTGTGGACCGCCGGCTTTCGTGCCGCGGGGGACCCAAGCCCGACCCAAGCCCCGGCAAGCCAAGGGCTTACAGCACCGTGACGAGGGCGCCAGAAGATCCGGCCCCGCTCCATCCGCGAGTGCATTGCTGCGTACCGGGCTAGACTCGAACCGCCTACCCTATCCGGAAGCCCCCGATGCGAACCCCTCTGCTCTTCGTCCTCTCCGCCGTCCTGATCACCTGCACCGCGTGCGGCGGCGGCGACCCGAGGACCGCCGCCCAGGACGCGTTGAATTCGGGCGACTACCCGACGGCCGTCGCCAAGTTCGACGCCGCCCTGCGCGACGCCGAGGCCGGCTCGGCCGACTACGTCGCCCTCAGCGTCGACCGCTGCCGCGCGCTGGCCCACCAGGACGGCGCGAAGGCGAAGGCCGAGTTCCTCGCGCTCGCCGCGAGCTCGAACCTCGAGGTCGGCGACTACACGCTCGTGGTCAGCGAGCTCCTCAACGTCCAGCAGTGGGTGCCAGCCATCGAGCTGATGGACGCCGGCGTGAAGGCGTTCCCGGAGAACCCGAAGATGGGGCTCCTGCGCAAGCAGGTGGTCGCGAAGAGCACGGAATCGGGGGACGACGCGGCCAACGACCTCCTCAAGGGCATGGGTTACCTGTAGGCGGCGCGGTGTCCCCGCGAGCCGCTGCCGTCCTGGTCCTCGGGCTGGCGGCGTGCGGTCCCGAGGACGAGCGCGCGGCGAAGCTCTTCACCGAGGCCATCGAGTCGACCCCCGAGGACCCCATGACCTCGTCGCGCGCTGCCGGGCCTACGCCGCGTTCGCGCCCGGCCGGGCGCGGGGCGACCTGATGCAGCTCGCCCTCGATCGACAGGTGGCGCGCCACCCCGTCCAGGTGCCGCCGCGCGCCCGCGTGAAGGTGGCTGGAGCCCTGATCGCCGTCCTCGCGTTCGGCACCCCCGCGGCCTTCGATGCCGCGCCCCGTCCCGGCCCCTGGCGCGCGACCCTCGACTGCCCCGGCGGCGAGCTGCCCTTCGGCCTGCTTCGGTTGATCCGGAATCGGATTCCCGATCAGCGCGGGACGACCATGCGCAGCACCGGCTCGAGCGGATCGTGTGCGCGGCGCCAGACCTCCGCGCCGCGCGTCACGACGACCTCGACCGAGCGCGCGGGCAGGTTCGTGATCTCGAAGCGCCCGGGCGCGGCCTGCTCGCCCTCCCAGCGCAGGGTGCCGTCGAGCTCCGCGGCGCCGACCTCAGCGCCGCTCACCGGATCGCCGTTCGCGTCGACGACCTCGACGACCAGCGTGTGGCCGCGCTCGAGGCGCAGCTCGTGCAGCGCGCCCGCAGGGTCGATCGGCAGGGGGCCGAAGAAGGCCTTGGCGCAAGCGAGGTGCGAGGCGTTGATCGAGACGGCCTGCGAGCGGATCGACTCGATCACGATGCGCGCGTCTCCCGCGGTGCGCGCCACCTGTGCCGGCGCCTCCTGCCCGGTGTCGATCTCGAGCCGGACCCCGGCGAGCGGCCGATCCTCCTCGTCGAGCGCGACGAGCGCGAGCGTGTTCAGTGGACCGGCGACCTCGATCTCCCGCGCGCGCCGCTCCTTGCCGTGCAGCGGCTCGAGCACGACCTCCTCGAGGACCTCGTCGAGGTAGTTGCGCACGCGCAGCGTGATCGGCGCCGCGCGCAGCGCCTGCAGGTCGAGTCGGCCGTCGGCGTCGGGTGAGAAGCAGAACACGCCGCGCGACGGAGCGGAGCGCTGCGCCTCGTACTTGCCACAAGACCCCGTGTCGCGCTCGAGCTCGAACGGGTCGCCGGCGAGGAACGGGGAGGGCTCGGCGGCGACCTCGACGCGCACCTGCCGCGGCGCGCCGCCGGCCGCGGTCGAGAGCTGCAGGGACAGGAGGTTGACCGGCTCGAGCGTGACCTCGATCGCCCCGCCCTCCTGTTCCTCGGGCTCATCGAGCTCGAGCTCGCGGGCCGCGAAGCCGACGGCGGCGATGCGCACGCGCGCGCCGCGCTCGCCGGCGACGGCGACCGAGGTCGCGCCGCGCTGGTCCGCCGGCGGACTGATCGGCCCGCCGTCCGCGTCGTAGGCCACCGCGCCCGGGATCGGCTCGCCGCCCGCGGCCAGCACGAGGAGCGACACGCGGCGGGGCTCGGCGAAGAAGAGCTCGCCGGCGCGCAGGTGCGGCGCGCGGGACCAATCGAGCTCGTGCGCGGCGAACGCGACCTCGCGCCGCGCGCGCCACTCGCGGCGGTCCCCCGTGACCCAGAAGCACACGACGGCCTCGCGCAGCTCGGAGCGGGCAGAGCGCTCCTCGTCGATCAAGCTCCAGAAGTCGCCCGCGTGGTCCGCTGGGACGAGCGAGAGCGTCTCGACGCCGTCCACCCAGCGGCACCGGAGCTCCACGCGCACGCCGCGCAGCGGCGTCTTCCGGTCGAAGTCGAGCACGCGTCCGAAGGCGCAGGGCAGCGCCTCGAGCTGGAGCGTGAGCCCCGTCCGGGGGGCGTCGAGGTGCACGCGCGCCCCGTCCCGCCCGGCGCGCGGCCGGCCGACGAGGCCGTACTGGCGCGGGAGCTCGATCGAGCCGCTCCAGTCCCGGCCGAGGCCGTGGAACGCGAAGCGCCCGCCCGAGCCGGTCGCGGTGAAGGCGCGCCGCGGGTCGCGCATCCCGCGCGCGACCTCCGGGTACCTTCCATCGAAGTAGGGTCCGTCCAGCGGGAGCCGCAGCGGGATCGGCTCGCGCGGCGCGGCGCCGTCGACGAGCACCCGCCCGCTCACCTCGGCGCCGCGCGGCAGCTCGACCACGACGGGCTCGGCGCCGAACTCGACGGCGCCGTGGTGGATGTACGCGCCGGGGCGTTCGACGTAGTACTCGCCGCCCGCGGTCCCGTCGAGGAAGGTCAGCGCGCCGCGCGCGTCGGTGTCCTGGCGCTGGATCTCGCCAGCGCCGTCGACGAGCCGCACCGCGGCGCCGGCGAGCGGCGTGCCGTCGTGCTCGAGGAAGGCCAGCACCGGCACGCGCCGCTCGCGCGCGGCCGGCGCCGGCGCCGCCGTCCGCGTCGTGGCCATCGGGGCCGCGCCCGGCTCGCGCGCGGCGGGGACCGCGCCCGTCCACGCGAGCGGGGCCGGCGGGCTGCCGCGTTCCGCGCGCCACGCTCCGAAGGTGAGGACGGCGGCGCCGGCGCCGAGCGCGCCGACCGGCAGCAACCAGGCGAGGCTCGCACCCACCCCGAGCGCCCCTTCGCCGATCTCTCTGGCCTCGCCGAAGCCGAGGAACGCGAGGCACCAGGTGCGCCGGTCCTCGTACTCCTCGTCGAGCCGCTCGCGCAGCTCGTCGAGGCCGCGCTTGAGCCGCCAGCGGACGGTGCCGGCCGGGACGTCCTGGCGGCGCGCGATCTCGGCCGACGAGACGTCGTGGTAGTAGCGCAGGAGCACCGTCGTGCGGTACGGCTCGGAGAGCCTCAGCACGCTCTCCGCCAGCCGCCGCCCGGTGTCGACGGACTCGACGAGCTCGGAGGTGGACGGCAGCTGGCCGCGCCGGGCGGCGATCGCCTGCCGGTGGCGGCGCCGCGCCTCGGTGCGCGCGCGCAGGAGCGTGAGCTTGCGCAGCACTCCGGCGAGCCACGGGCGCGCCGGGCGGTCGGGGTCGGGGGGGGGTGCGCAGCGCCGCGAGCCAGGTCTCCTGCACGAGGTCGTCGGCGATGGCGGCATCCCCGACGAGCTTGCGCGCCAGGCCGCGCAGCCACTCGGTGTGGATGAGGAGCTCGCTGAGATCGGTCGTTCGAGTCTCCGAGGCCATGGGAACCAGTTGCCGCCGGGGCGCCGAGCGTTGGAGGCGGGCCCGAGCCTCGATGCTAGCTCGGATGGGAAGGAGCGGAACCGGGAGTGGTACCCTCGCCCGCCCGCGGGCCGACCCGAGGTCCGCTCGCCGGTCGACTTCGATGCGTCCCTTGCGTGGCCCGAGAAACCCGAGGAGCGCCGGCCTCCTTGCGCTCGGGGTCTCGCTCGCGACGCTCGGGTGTGGCGGAGACCGCCCGGGCGCGAGCCCGACAGCAGCGCCGAGCCTCCCCGCGCGGGAGCCCTCCTTCGCGGTGCGCAGGCAGCGGCCGCTCCCCGCCAAGCCCGAGTTCGTCGCGGCGGCCGACCTCGACGGCGACGGCTTCGACGAGCTGCTCGCGACCACGATCGCGCCCGGTCGGCTGCTCGTCTGGCGCGGCTCTCCCGGCGGCCTGGAGCGCGCGGCCCGCAGCGTCCCGATCGGCGGCTTCGCGCTGCGCCCGATCGCGCTCGAGCGCGACGCCGGCACGGGACGCCGGCCGGTCGCGATCGTCTCGCGCGAGGCGCGCACGCTCACGGTGCTCGATCCACTCGGGCCGGACGCGGCGACACCGCTCGCGACGCTGCCCTTGCCCGCGACGCCGCGCGCGGCCGCGAGCGGCGACCTCGGCGGCGACGGCACGCTCGAGATCGTGCTCGCGCTCGACGGAAGGCGCCTCGTCGCCGTGCGCGACGCGCGCATCGTGGCCGAGGCCGAGCTCGGCGGCGAGCTCGCGCGCTGCGTCCACGTGCAGAGCGACGGCCGCGCGGTGCTCGTGGGCTTCCAGCCGACGCGCTCGCTGGAGGTCCTGGCGTGGTCGCGGGGCGGCTTCGGCGAGGTGCTGCACGACGAGGCGCTGGGCGGCATGCCGCGCGCGATCGCCGAGGGCGACCTCGACGGCGACGGGGATCCCGAGCTCGTCGTCGCCGGCGGCGACCGCGACATCTGGCTCTTCGGGCGCGGGGCGGCGGGCGGCACGGAGGTCTGGTTCGCGCGCGCGCCGGAGCGGCTCTCCGCCGCCGCGATCCCGCTCGAGGTCTTCGCGCGCGACCTCGACGGCCTGCCCGGCGCGGAGATCGTCGCGCTCACGCACATGGGGCTGACGCTCGACGTATGGGGCGGCCTCGTCCCCCAGGCCCGCGTCCTCTCGCAGAGCGTGTACGCCGGCCAGTCGCCGACCGCGGCCGCGCTGCTCGACGCCGACGGCGACGGGCGGCTCGACGCCGTCGTCGCCAACCGCGACTCGCTCGCGCTGAGCACCGTGGCCGGCGCGGGCGGCGGCCGGCTCGTGGCCGACGAGCGCACGAGCGTCGGCGGCTTCCCGAACGCGATCTCGGTCGCGGACCTCGACGGCGACGGCGCGCCCGACGCGTTCACGCTCGACTCGAAGTCGGCGACGCTCTCGGTGCTCCTGAACGATGGTGGCGTCCTGCGGCCCGCCCAGTCGGTCCCCGTCGGCCCCGCGCCGCGCGGCGCGCGCGCGGTCGACCTCGACCGCGACGGACGCCTCGACGTCGCGTTGCTCGTCCAGGACGCGGGCGGAGCGCGGGTCGTGCGCCTCTTCGGCGCCGGCGACGGCTCGCTCGAGAGGCGCGCGGCCGCTCCCGACCAGGGCGCCGGCCCCGCGGCGCGCGATCTACTGGTCCTCGACGCGACCGGCGACGGGGCGCTCGAGCTCGTCGTCGTCGACGAGGAAGGCGACCGCCTGCTCGTCCTCGGGGGCGACGCGGGCGGGACGCTCGTGACGCGCCTCGAGGTTGCGCTGGCGTCGGGGCCGGCTGCGCTCGCGGTGCTCGAGGCGGACGGCGATCCCGCCCCCGAGATCGCCGTCGCGCTGGCCGGCGCCGGGGACGGCCGCGGGCTCGCGCTGCTCGAGCTGAGCGGCGGCGACGACGCGATCGAGGTGCGCTTCCTGCACCGCGTCGACCCGGGCAGCGGCGTCTTCGACCTCGCGACCGCCGATCTCGACGGCGACGGGAGCGCGGAGCTGCTCGCGCTCGCGGCCGCCGATCCGGACGGCTCGCCCGGCAAGCTCTGGCCCGTGCGCGTCGTACGCGGCGCGGGGGGGCCGCGCCTCGCAGCGCTGGCGCCCGTCGCGACGGCGCTCGCCCCGCGCGACGTCGCCGCCGGCGACCTCGACGGCGACGGCCGAGCCGAGGTCCTCGTCGCCGCCCAGTTCTCGCACGTGCTCGACCTCTGGCGCGCGCGCGGGAGCGGCGCCACGCTGGCGCTCGAGCGCCTCGACGATGTCGGCGCGGGCATCGGGCCGATGGCGCTCGCGATCGCGGACGTCGACCGCGACGGCGTCCCGGACCTCGTCGTCGCCAACGGGCACTCCGACGACGTGAGCACGGTGCTCGGCTCCCGGAGGCGGGACTGACGGCCGGCTCAGCCGCCGAGCCGCGCGAGCATGTCGACGAGTCCACTCAGGAGCCGCAGCCCGCCCGCGGCCAGGTTCCGGTCGGCGCGCTCGCGCTCGGTCATCAGGTAGCCGTAGGGGCGGCGGTAGTGCTCCACCGTGCTGCGCAGGACCGCCGTGTAGAGCGCGCGCACCTCATCGAGGTCGACGTCGAGAGCCGCGTCGTGCACAAGGGCGAGGCCCTCGAGCAGGTTCGAGGGCGTCCCCGGCAGGTCGCCGACCTCGAGCCCGGTCTGCGGGTCGAAGTTCGCGAAGGTCACGTCGCCGAAGGCGCCGTTCGCGTACTGCTCGCCCTTCAGGTGCGCGCGGGCGGCGCGTGGCACGAGGGCGCGAACCTCCGCGGCGACACCGGGCTCGAGCGCCGCGTACTCGAGCAGGAGCCGCCAGCAGCGCACCTGGTCGGCCGCGACCGTGCCGCCGAAGCGCAGAGCGTCGCGCCAGCGCGGCACGTAGTAGGCGTAGCCCGAGGCCACCAGGGCGCGGAAGGCGGTCTCGTCCGGGTAGCTCGCCAGCATCGTGACGGCTCGCGCGCCGTAGGTCCCGAAGTCGTCGTCGAAGCCCGGGTCGATGTGGTTCCACGAGCACTGCCAGAGGTGCGTGTACTCGAAGACGGCCAGCGCGTTGCGCACGGCGACGACGAAGCGCTCGTCGCCGGTCGCCTTGCCCAGGCGCGCGAGCTGAGCCGGCACGTCGAGCCGGCGCAGCGGCGGCCGCAGCGAGATCGCGCCGTCGCGCGGGCGGTAGGCGGCGACGACGTTGCCGTCGGGCGCGACGCCGCGCTCGAGCACGGCCTCGCCGATGCGCCGTGCGCGCTCGAGCGCCCGCGCGCGGAAGCGCGCGGGTCCGTGCTCGGCGAGGTCGAGCAGGAAACGCAGGTCCGCGTGCACCTCGACGAAGCCGTCCAGCTCGGGCGCGTGCGCGTCGAAGTCCCAGCGCGCGGGGAGCCCGGTCGCGGGGGCGAAGGAGCGCTCGAGGTAGGACTCGACGAACGCCTCGAAGGGTCCGCGCCACTCGGGCCGGTCCTCGTGGCGCAGGGCCTCGAGCAGCCCGGTCCAGAGCGGGAAGACCCCGCCGCCGAGCGGCACCAGCTTCGCGCCCGTCACGGCGTCGTGCAGGTGCGCGATGAACGCCGTGCGCGGGTCGAGCCCGCGCTCCAGCCAGGTCGCGACGATCTCGTCCAGGCGCCGGACGACCTCCGCCCGCAGCTCGGATTCGGGGGGACACGGGAGCGGGACGAGGGCGCGCACGTCGGTCCAGCGCGCGAGCCCTTCGCCGGCGCTCGCGAGCTGGATCTCGAGCCGCGGGGTCGTGGCGTGGCCAAGCTGCGCCGTGAGCTCCCGGCCCTCGATCGTGAAGGCCTCGCTATCCGCGCCGACCGGGAACTCCGCGCGGGCGCCGCTGCCGTCGACGATCGTCACGACGCCGCGCCCGCGCACGCGGCCCTCGATCCGCAGCCCGCCCGCGAGCGGGAGGTAGGCGGCGAACGGCTGGGACGCGACCTGCCCGGGCGCGGTGACGAGCCAGCGCTCGCCGGCGGCGCCGGGGTCGTCCTCGACCCGCAGCGGGCCGCCGTCCCGTCCCGCTCGCCACCACGGAACGAGCGCGGAGCGCAGCGGATCGTCGCCCTCGTAGCGCTCGCGGAAATCGCCGCCGTCGAGCATGTCGACGAGCAGCTCGGGCTCGTCTTGCGGCGGCGCCGGGGGAGCGACGGCGAGGAGCCACGCCGCGGCAGTGATGAGGCTTCCGGTGGGCGGTAGGATGCGGCCGATTGTAGGGTTGCGAGCTGCGGCTTCCGACGCCTGTCGCGGCTTCGCGCTCGACCGTCTGCGCGCCGATGGATCGACCCCCTCCCGACCGATCGCCGCCGCGCCCGAGGCCGCTCTCCTGGCTCACCGCGGCGGTCTGGCTCGCCGGGCTCGCCGGCCTCCTGTGGGGCATCCCGAGCGCCGGGACTCCCGGGTGGGACGAGACGGGGCACGCGTACGCCGCGCTGCGCATGGGCGAGGCATTGCAGGCCTTCGACCTGCGGGCGTTCTTCCACGAGTTCCACCGTCCCGACTACTACACCGGGCCCGGGCGCGTGGGCATGGCGCCGGCATTCCTCGTGTCGAACGCCTTCGCGGCGCCGCGCGTCGCGACGGGCCTCGCCTGGTTCGTGGCGATCGCGCTCGCGGCGCGGCTGGCGCGGCGGCTCGTCGACGCCGCGCGCGCGGACGAAGCGGCCTTCTGGACGGTCGCCTTCGGCGCGAGCTCGTGGCTCGGCATCAGCTACTCGCGCGCGGCGTTCCAGGAGGCCTGGTGCGCGCTCGTCACGATCGTCGGCGTGATGCTGTGGCTCGCCGCGCGCGAGCGCGGAACCTGGCGGCGCGTGCTCGCCCTGGGGGTCTGGCTCGGCCTCGCGATCCTGGTCAAGGCGACCTACGGCTTCTTCCTCGCCGCCGCGGTCGGCGGCGCGACGGCCGTCGACCTCGCCCTTGCCCGCGACCCGGCGGAGCGCGCGCGCGCCGCGCGGATCGCCGCCGGCAGCGCCGCGGGCGTCACGCTCGTCGCGCTGTGGTGGTTCGTGCTGCCGCTGCCGATGGGCCTGGAGACCGGCCGCGAGCACTGGCGCTACTTCGCGCACTACCTGACGAAGGCCGCCGAGCTCTCGACCCTCGGCCCGGGATTCGTGTGGGTGGTCTGGGTGCTCGAGGCCTGTCTGTCGCCGCTCGTGTTCCTGCTGCAGGTCGCCGGCATCGCCTGGGGCGTCGCGCGCTGGCGTGACCCGCTGGCGCGCGTCGCGGCGCTCCTGGCGCTGATCGGACCCGCCGCGTTCATGGCCTACCCCTTCCGCATCGACCGCTTCCTCGTCCCGACCGCGTTCGCGGCGTGGATCCTGGCGGCGGCGGTCACGACACGCTTGACCGCGCTCGGGCGTGGGCGCGGCCGCGTCGCGATCGCGGCGCTGCTCGTCCTCGCGATCCTCGTCACGCGCGGCGCCGGGCAGCTCGCCGTCGTGAAGCTCGCGATCGGCGGCGAGTGGACGGCGGAGCGCGAGGCGGCCACCGCGCGCGCGGCGGAGACGTGGAAGAGCCCCTTCGGGCGGCGGCTCGCGCCGGCGGTCGGACCGCCGGGCACGCAGGCGGTGCTCGACGCCGCCGCGCGGCACCTCGACCCGCGCCGGCCGTTCGCCTGGATCGGCGGCACCGGGACCGAGCTGCCGCTGTGGCTCCTCGAGTGGCGGCTCTACCAGATCTCGGGCGAGCGCTCGATCCTCACCCGCGAGCGCGCCAAGATCGACCATCTCTGGGACGAGCCGGCGCGCGCGGACGGGGCTCCGTGGCAGGAAGAGGACTTCCGCGCGTGGGCCGCGGGCTTTCCGCAGGTCGGTGTCCTCGACCCGCCCGACCCCAAGAACCGGCCGCGTCCCGAGGAGCTGCGCTGGGTCGCGTGGATGGACGCGCACCCCGCGTTCGAGCGCTTCGCGCTCGAGGAGGTCGAGATCGAGGTCCGCCCGGACGTGCGCCAGCGGTTCGAGGTGCGCGTCTACCGCCGGCGCGAGTGAGCCCTCCTAGCGCGGCTCCGCCGCAACCGAATGGGTGCCGTCAGCCAACGGCGCGGAGCCGCGCTGTCGGCAGTCGGCAGTCAGCAGCTGGCAGCGGGGCG